>Ga0256840_1000210_pt1 | contig 56850 bp, 57 predicted proteins | sample 355202metaG_FD_185969 | JGI IMG/M metagenome (GOLD analysis project Ga0256840, IMG submission 185969) | Hydrothermal vent microbial communities from Mid Atlantic Ridge, Atlantic Ocean - 355-202 | ecosystem: Environmental > Aquatic > Marine > Hydrothermal vents | place: Atlantic Ocean: Mid...
CTACTGATTTATTTACCTGCCTTATTTAGGTTTCAATTCTCCTAGAGTCTTATTGCAACAGCAAGATGGCAAGTTATACACTAAGAGATGTACTATGTTTCAATTCTCCTAGAGTCTTATTGCAACTTTCTTCAACAGTTGTTGATTGGGCTGACTGGTAAGAGTTTCAATTCTCCTAGAGTCTTATTGCAACATAAAAAATCTCTCGGGATAAAAATTTTTGATGGTACTGTTTCAATTCTCCTAGAGTCTTATTGCAACACTTTCCAAGCTGGTAAATAATCATATAATCGTTGCGTTTCAATTCTCCTAGAGTCTTATTGCAACTAGAAGAGCAGGGAGAGGATGAAGAATGAAGCTAATGTTTCAATTCTCCTAGAGTCTTATTGCAACAGGAGCAAGACAGGCGAGAGACATCATAAAGCTTATGTTTCAATTCTCCTAGAGTCTTATTGCAACGAGAGCCTACAGCTAATTACTACGTTGAGTGTTGTGAGTTTCAATTCTCCTAGAGTCTTATTGCAACGAGGCTTAGGAGCGGGCTAAGGTTCTGTAAACTGAACATCGTTTCAATTCTCCTAGAGTCTTATTGCAACCGTATGCTCTTATCTCCACTCTCATTGTTGCAGTAGGTTTCAATTCTCCTAGAGTCTTATTGCAACGAGGAAGTTCAGGACTATCGCAACCATGACAAAGCCGTTTCAATTCTCCTAGAGTCTTATTGCAACCTGAGTAACTCTAAAGTCTTTGAGCACAAAGTACTTCTCGTTTCAATTCTCCTAGAGTCTTATTGCAACCCCCAACCCTAACCGGCTTGAGTGTTTTTACTCAAAAAGGTTTCAATTCTCCTAGAGTCTTATTGCAACGGTGTTTGAAGTGGGAGTAACCGACACTATAAATAGTTTCAATTCTCCTAGAGTCTTATTGCAACCTATATCTAACGCATATAATGCCCCAATTTCCCTGAGGTTTCAATTCTCCTAGAGTCTTATTGCAACCAATCACCTCCAAAGCCGAACAGGGAGAAACGACGCTTGTTTCAATTCTCCTAGAGTCTTATTGCAACCTGTTGAAACGCTGCAGGGTGATGGTTTCGTTGTTCGTTGTTTCAATTCTCCTAGAGTCTTATTGCAACTTGTGGGGTCGTATGAATACGGGCTGTAGAACAAGACGGTTTCAATTCTCCTAGAGTCTTATTGCAACCTGAGGAAATGAGAAAAATCATTGCCCGGGAAGAAGAGGTTTCAATTCTCCTAGAGTCTTATTGCAACTTGACGTGCATTATCTTGTTCGCGTGCAGGCGCGTGGGTTTCAATTCTCCTAGAGTCTTATTGCAACAGGGCGAAATTTTGGCCCGTTTGCCCTGTAAAGTCCTAAGAACGTTCCAATATTTAAATCTTTCTGGAAATCCCTCCAAAGGAAGTTCCCAGGGGGCTCGAAAATAAGCCATTAAATAACTCGAACATTGAAAACACGAAAGCGGAAAAGCCCGAACTGCTGATGAGCAAAAGCATACACACGATTTCCGGGTCTCAGATAATGCAGAAAACGACAAATAGAAACAGACAAAGGCACCAATGGTAAAAGGAAACGATTTTAACAGTATTTAAGCAGAACCAATTTATTAAACGGCCCTGTTCCAAACCCCGAAGAAAATTCGTTACATTAGTTCAAATTAGTGCGCCAGGAAGTTACAATCAAAAAACCAGTAAAATCGACCCCTCCAAAGCAGGAGGGAGACCTAAACCTACAACCGGACCTGAACAGAACCCCAAAACAAAAAACAAGGAACCTTAATGTGATAGGACCTCAAATCCCAGCTCCCCCAGCTTCCAGATTATCTCAATGGGGAACCCGACGACGTTGTAGTAGTCCCCGCGGATCCACTCGACGAAGAGGGCCGCCTTCCCCTGTATGCCGTAGGCCCCGGCCTTGTCCATAGGCTCGCCGGTGTCGATGTACGCCCAGATGATGTCGTCGTCCAGCTCGCGGAACTTGACCTCCGTAACGGCAACCCCCGAAATCTCCCGGCCCTCATGGATTATGCAGTAGCCCGTTGTGACCCTGTGGACCCTCCCGCTGAGGAGCCGGAGCATCTCGAAGGCCTCCTCTCTGCTCCAGGGTTTGCCGAGGATGTGGCCGTCTATGCTGACGACGGTGTCGGCACCGATAACGGTTCCGCCCACGCGGTCGTACACCTCCCTGGCTTTCCTCCTGGCCAGCTCGAGCGTGTACTCGGCGGGGTTTTCTATGCTGCACTCCTCGCTCGCATTGCTTGGAATAACCTCGAACTCCCGTATGAACCTGGCGAGTATCTCCCGCCGCCTCGGTGAAGCCGATGCCAGAACGAGCATTTCCTCACCCCTCAAAAGTTAAAGGAAAAGTGTCCTACGGTCCTTACGATGATGAGGATTTCGCTAGCTGATGTGTGATGACTACCCCCGCAACTGACCTAGGCGAGGCACTCCTCTATCACCCTCACTATACAATCAACGTCCCTCTCAAACTCAAGGATCGAACCGCGGTTTCCCTCTATCGACGGGCAGTTCTCCGCGATTTTCCTCAGTTTGATGTGGACGGTTCCCTTTTTCCCGTCCTTCTCAATGATGTACTTCCTGTAGAGGACGTCGCACTCATCACCATCCAGCTCCTCAACACTTGCCTTAAAGTTCGCCCTGATGAACCTATCAATGCCATCCACTGCCTCCATGGCTATATCGTAGCTTCTGTCTTCAATGACGATTGGAACGCAGATGTGCTCCATAGTGTGCTTGTCAAAGCGGTGAAAGCTCTCGGGGATTATGACGACATCGTACCTCATGAACACCACCGAAGATGGAAAGGGAGTTAGGGTTTAAAAGTCTGTCTCAACCGGACTGGGGCTTTCCAAAGTTCTTCTGAAGGAATTTGACTGTCAGGTAAACGAAGGCACTCAGCCACAGGAGGTCTCCAATTAGAAACGCTAAGGTGTGTCCTGAAACTAAAACGCCAAGGAGATACGAGAGCAGTCCACCTATGAACAGGGCCCAGAAGAGCCCATCATCCCAGAGCTCCATAATGCCATCCCCCGTGCAGTTGTAGGGAGATCATAAAGAGAAGTTAAAAGGTTTACGTACTGGCCCAGATGGGTATCCCTGCTTCTATGAGTCTTTTCAGCTCTTTTCCTATGGGCGTGCTCTTGCTCACCTTCACGAGACCCTTCTTGCTGGGCGTTGCGGTGAAGACATACTGCTCACCGCCGTAGAACTTGAGCGGCCTCTTCGCGTAGTCCGGCGAGACGTGGAAGACTATGGTTTTCTTCTTCTCCTCGACCTCAACCGGTATCTTCTCCTTTGGCTTCTCTGCCTCGCGCTCGGCGAAGCTTTTGACGTCGATGCTTATGCCGATTCTCTTCTCCAGTTCGGTAATTCTCTTGCCCTTCTTGCCGATTATTGCAGGGATATCGAACTCGTCCGCGTAGACTATCGCCTTGTGCGGGCTGACTACCTCCACCTCGGCGTAGACATCGGGCAGGAACTTCTTTATCTCCTGCTTGAGTCGCCTCTCCGCTAGTTTAAATGCCGGGGATTTCTCCTCCCTTCTGACCGGGACGATGCTGACCTCTTCGCCGTAGGTGTATATCTCGTACTCCAGCTCGCCGGTCTCGAAATCGCGAACCTCTATCACGGGCCTGGCCAGGTCCTCCTCCTTCATGCCACTGGGCACCTTGACAAGGTACTCGAGCGTCAGGACCTTCGAAACGCGGCCCGCCTTTATGAAGATGACGGTATCGGTTATCTGCGGTATCATTCCGAGCTCCACCCTTCCGATGAAGCGCTGGATAGCGTCTATCGGCTTCGTCGCGTGAACAACTCCGACCATACCAACCCCCGCGAGCCTCAAATCGGCATATATCTTGAAGTCGCTGGTTTTTCTCATCTCGTCGAATATCGTGTAGTCCGGTCTGACGAGGAGCAGTATGTCGCCGGTGAGCTCCATCCTGCCGTTCAAAGCGGTGTACTGGGTTATCTCCTCGCCCACCTGCAGGTCCCTCGGCTTCTCCATCGTCTTGACGACCCTACCCATCCCTGCGTACCACTCGGCCAAGGCCTGGGCGAAGGTTGTCTTGCCCTCACCCGGTGCTCCCGCTATAAGGATGCCCTCCGCTTTGTCTTTCAGCCTCTCAAGGAGCTTCTCGCTCAGCTCGTAGTCCTCTATGTTCAGCTTTTTAACAGGTCTGACTGCGGTTATCTCGATTCTGTCCGCGAAGGGTGGCTTGGCGATGACTATGCGGTAGTTCCTGAGCTGGACAACCGTCGCCCCCGGTTCGTCGAGTTCGATGAAAGACTCTGGGTCTCGCTTCGCTCGCTCAACGATGTCATCCGCTATCTCGTGTAACTCTTCATCCATGAGGGATTCCTTTCGTATTGTAACGAGTTGCCACTCCCCGGGTTTCCCCTTCTTGGCAACGGGAGGCATCCCTCCCTTCAGGTGAACGCTCATAGTGGTCTCGTCGAAGAAGTCCTCCAGTTTGTGGCGTAGCTCCCTTTTTGCGTAGAGGTACACCACGTCGATGCCCTTTGCGATGGCGACGTCCCTTTGGACCCTGTCCCCGGTTATCAGTGTGGCACCGAGAGCCTGGGCGACTTCCCTAACCATGTGATCGATCTCACCTGCTTTTGCACGTCGTATCTGCCATAGCTCCGGCCTCCCACCGTAGAACTCGAGGGTTAACTCTCCTCTCTCGGCCATATCACGGAGCTTTTTGAGCTCTTCAAGGCCGGTGTGGCCTATAGCCTTTCCCTCATTTGCCTGATGCTCGATCTCGGCGACAACCGACTCGGGGATGACAACCTTAGCTTCCTCCCCGAGTGCTGAGAGGAACTGTGTAAGCCTCCCGTCAACTATAACGCTCGTGTCAGCGACAAAAACTTTCATCTCTCTCACCCCAGAAATATGAATTTCTCTGTCCTCTGGGAACTCTTTAACTAAAGGTTCATAAAGGTTTAGCAAGATATGGGTACGGTGGGAAAATGGGGCGTCTTATATCCATTGCTTCCGGCAAGGGAGGCACCGGGAAAACCACCACTACCGCTAACCTCTCAATAGCCCTGGGCAAGATGGGGTTCAAGGTTCTGGCGATTGATGCTGACTTAACCATGGCCAACCTCAGTCTTGTGATGGGTATAGACGATGCCAGCATAACTATTCATGATGTACTGGCTGGTAGGGCTGAGATAACCGATTCGATATACGCTACAGCTTTTGAAAACGTCCACTTGATCCCGGCCGCGATCGACTGGGAGCACGTCATCAGGGCGGACCCCAGAAAGCTCCCTGAGAACATAAAGAAGCTCAAGGCCCAGTTTGACTTCGTTCTGATCGACTGTCCCGCGGGCCTTCAGATGGACGCTATGAACGCGATGCTGAGTGGTGATGAGGTTCTCTTGGTCACGAACCCGGAGATCTCGTGCATAACCGACACGATGAAGGTTGGTATAGTCCTCAAAAAGGCGGGTTTGGTTATCTTGGGTTTCGTACTCAATCGTTACGGGAGGAGTGACAACGATATCCCCCCCGACGTGGCGGAGGAGGTGATGGAGGTTCCGCTACTTGCGGTTATTCCAGAGGATCCCTCGGTCAGGGAGGCCACCCTGGAGGGCGTCCCGGTCGTGGAGTACAGGCCCACCTCCAAGGGCGCGGAGGCCTACATGGACTTGGCTAAGGAAGTGGCCAGGATCTCCGGCCTTAAGGCAAAAGTTCTGGGGGGCGCCTATTAGACCCCCCCAGCGCTGATTCATTTGTATCTCCACTTTTTCAGTCTTCTTTCATGTGAGTGTCCCTTTTTTGAAAACGTTTTCATGGAGGAACGGGCAAGGCTTTTCTGTTGGGTTGCCAAGTTTGAGGGGGATAAACCATGTGTCTGGTGGCAGGGGGAATCGGTGAGGGCATCCGGGGAAAGTTCATCGCGATGATCAACGCCGGAAAGCACAGGGGAGGGGATAGCTTCGGTGTTTGGACCGACGGCGGTGTCCTCAAAAGTGAGGACTTCTCCGAGGTTGGTGAGATACCCGACGGTAGTATAGGGCTTCTTCAGTGCAGGCTTGCAATGACGGGTTCCAAGGAGTTTATGCAGCCTTTTTTCAATCGTCTGGTTCTCGTGCACAACGGGGAGGTATACAATCACCGTCCCCTACGGTCTTGGTTAATGGGCAGAGAGGTCTCGTTTGAGAGTGATGTTGACAGCGAGGTCATACTTCGCCTTATCGAGTACCTGCTGGAGAACGGGTTGGGAATCGAGTCCGCGATAAGGAAATCTATGGGGCTCCTGGATGGGGACTACGCTGTGGGGCTGAGCGACGGGAGGGACATCTATCTCTTCCGGGATCCCCTCGGCATAAGGCCCCTCTATTACTCCCGGGGAGGTTTCTTTGCCTCGGAGAAGAAGGTTCTCTGGGCCATTGGGGAGGAAGCCATAGCCGTTCGGCCTGGAGAAGTTGTGAGGATATCCCGAACGGGGGTCGAAAGGAGAAAGGTGTTTGAACTGAGAGCGGTTGGGAAAACCTACCCCAGCATAGAGAGGGCTGAGCTGGCCCTTGTAAAAACCATTGAACCTTCGGTTAAGGGGAGGGTAGGCAGAAAAACGGGTGTCCTCTTCTCCGGGGGGTTGGATAGTTCGGTAGTTGCGCTACTGGCGTCGAAATACTCCGATGTTGTCCTGTACACCGCGGGGGTGGAGGAGAGCCCGGACGTGACGTGGGCCCGCAGGGTCAGTGACGCCCTTGGACTTCCGCTTAGGGAACGCCTCTTCGACGAAGAAGACGTCAAAGAAGCTGTTGAAAGGGTGATCTTCGCCATTGAAGAACCCAGCGCGATGAACCTTGCCATAGGTCTTCCCCTGTACTTCGCCACAAAGCTCGCCAGTGCTGATGGGGTTAAGGTGCTCCTCAGCGGCGGCGGTGCAGACGAGCTCTTCGGTGGCTACGCCAAGTACGTTGGGGACCCCAGCCTGATGGAGGAGGATCTGCGGAACTTGAGTGAGAGGAACCTTGCCAGGGACGATAAGATCACCATGTTGAACGGTGTTGAGGGCCGCTTCCCGTTCCTCTCCCTGCCCGTTGTGCAGACCGCGCTGAAAACGCCCCTTGAGTTTAAGATACGCGGTGACACCCGAAAGCTCATCCTCCGCAGAACCGCCCTCCGGCTGGGCCTTCCAGAATGGGTGGTGAAACGGGAAAAAAAGGCGGCCCAGTACGGAAGCGGGGCCCAGAAAATCCTGGGAAGGCTCGCCAAGAGGAGGGGTCTGAGACTCCACGAATACGCGGAATACCTTTTCAATGGGGTTTTTAAACGGGGGTGAACGGTTCTAAACGTTCCTTAAACTTCCGCCCCTTCACCGCGGCCGTCTTCCTCCAGTTTCAAACCTGACGGAATGGTTTCATGAAAAAGGCTTAAATATGCCGCTTTCGTTATTTTGCAGGAGGGTAGAAGTATGTTAAGTGGAAAATTCGCCGCTCTCTTCCTGGTCATGTTCATCGTACTGGCCCCGCTGGCCTTTTGGCACCCAGTGAGTGCATCCGATTCAAACCTCGTAATCTTGGTGAGCGATAATGAGGCCGACTATGCGCTGGCGAGGGGTGTAGCGACCCTCCTCGGGGCGAAGCTCGTGGTTGCTCCCTGGGGCAACTACAACGCCACTGTAAGCGCCGAAGTTCTAACGGCCGGGCCGGATAAGGTTATCATAATAGGGGGACCGGTCGCGGTCGTGAACGAGTACACGCAGGATCTGAATGATTTCGGCATTCCATACGAGCGCTTGTACGGGGCCGATAGATACGGAACCAATCTCGCTGTTGTGGAGTATCTTAAGATGGAGTTTCCCGGTCAGCTCAGCAAGATCCAGGGTGTTGTGGTGGTCAACGGCCATGACGTACTCGCTATGCAACACTACCTCCGTTACTACAGTGGGATGCAGCTGGGAAAGGGCTGGCTTCTTGTTTTGACCGGTCCGCAGCACATCAACGAGACGTTGGATGTGTTTGAGATGGTCGGCCTTCCAAGGAACCTCACATACATTGCGAGTGTCAGCGAAAACTCCTTGAATCCCATGTTTCCCATTGAGCGGAAGCAACTGGAGGAATGGTTCAGTACACACTTTGGAGGGATACCCTCCGTTAGAATAGACAGAATCTCACCCGGGAGCATGGGAAGGACCTATGAGGTTTTGGTTGATGTCCAGAACAGAACCCGGCGGGCGGAGCGGTACCTCGATGGCCTGAACCTGCCGTATGCCCGAAAGAACCTGGAGAACGCCCGGAGGTATATCTCAAGGGCGTGGGATGCCTACAACTCAGGTGATAGCACGGAGGCATACCTTCTAGCGGTTAAAGCGGCCTTTATGGCGGACTCCGTAATGCTGGAGGTCCACAGGGCCATGAACACGGTGTTCCAGGGATCTCCGAAGCTGCGCCTATCGACGAAACTCCAGTGGATGAAGGAGATCCTGGATTATCTGAAGACCCACGGCTATGATGTTAGTTCGCTGGAGGCCCTGCTCTCGCAGGCTGAGAACGCCCTGAACGCCGGGCAGTTTGAAACGGTTCTGCAGGAGCTTCATCAGATAAAGGAAAAGATGCCGTCCAGTGTTAGGAAGGGCCACAGCCCATGGCACAGAAACGGTGGGGGCCATAGGGGACCATAACCCTTTTTAGCCCCTTTACCTACTTAGCCCGGTCAAAATGAGAATTCTAATGGTAGGTCATTATCCCCCACACGGCGGGGGAGTCGCAACGCATCTGGACAATCTGGTAAAAGAGCTCCGTGTGAGGCATGAGGTTCATGTGCTCACCTACGGGCCGGTTAAAGTTCGAAAATGGGAAGAGGGGCTGGTTCATCAGGTGAACGTTCCGCCGGTCTATGGACTAAGGGGGACGGTTTTTGCCCTTCTGGGGGCACGGAAGATCTTGGAGCTCGATTCCCTGTATGACTTTGATCTCGTGCACGCTCATTTTGTGGGGACCACCAGCTACGCCGCAGCCCTGGCCAAACCCAGAATAAGGAAGCCGCTGGTGATAACCGCCCATGGCAGCGACCTTCAGCACACCGCCACACTGACCCTGGGCAGGTTTTACGTAGTTAAGAGCCTGAAGGCAGCGGATAGGGTTGTAACGGTGAGTCATGAGCTTGCGAAGATCGCGGCAAGGTTGGGGGTAGGCGGTATCAGAGTAATCCCCAACGGAATAAAACACATGAAACGGGGAAGGAACCTCAGGAGAAGACGTTACGTAACTTTTATAGGTGCCCTCCGGGAGTATAAATCTCCTGAAACCTTTATAGAACTTGCCAGGCACTTTCCTGATCGTGGGTTCCTGATCGTGGGTGACGGTCCTCTCAGAAAGAGACTCGAGAAAGCTGCCCCGAACAACGTACGCTTCCTTGGGTATCGGGACGATGTGGGGGAGGTGCTCTCTAAGACCCTCCTCCTCGTGCTCCCCTCCAGCAGGGAGGGCTTTGGACTGGTCGTCCTTGAGGCCAACAGCTTTAATGTGCCTGTGGTCGGACGGGCCGTTGGAGGTGTGCCAGAACTCATCCGGGGCGGAAAGAACGGTTTGCTGTTTCAGACGTTTGATGAACTTCTTAATGCGGTCAGTGTCCTCCTGGAACCAAAATCAAATAGAAAGATGGGGAGCATCGGGAAAAACGTCGTGGAAGCATATCGCTGGGAGAGGGCGGCCTCTGCGATCGAGGGCATTTACCGTGAGCTCGTTGGATAAAGTTTTTAACTCCATTTTTTCGGGATGATGCTGGTGAGATGGTGACGGTTGTAATCAACATGCGAGACGGAATTGACGAGAGGAAGCTTGCCGTGGCCGTCAGGTTCATACTGGATGGCAAACTGGTTGCCTTCCCCACTGAAACCGTCTACGGCCTTGGGGCAGACGCCCTCAACGAAAAAGCCGTCAGGAGGATCTTTGAGGCCAAGGGAAGGCCCGCAGACAATCCGCTTATAGTCCATATAGCGCGTTTTGACGACCTTTACCTGCTTGCGAGGGACGTGCCGGGGGAGGCGAAAGTTCTGGCTCGGAAGTTCTGGCCTGGACCGCTTACGCTGGTTCTCCCCCGCGGAGAGGGTGTTCCCGACGTCACCACCGGGGGCCTGGACACCGTGGCCGTAAGGATGCCCGCTCATCCAATTGCACTTGCCCTGATACGGGAAAGCACACCGGTGGCAGCTCCATCTGCGAACATAAGCGGAAAGCCCAGTCCGACCCTAGCGGAGCACGTGGTTGACGACTTCTACGGCAGGATAGAGTGCATAATAGATGCAGGGGAAACACGCATAGGGGTCGAATCAACGGTGCTCGATCTGAGCTCAGAAAAACCCACCCTGCTCCGTCCTGGGGGTCTGCCCCTGGAAGAGATAGAGGGGGTAATCGGTGAGGTTCGGATACACCCGGCGGTCAGGGGAGAGCTGGTGGAGGTTGCTAGGGCCCCGGGTATGAAGTACAGGCACTACTCCCCAAACGCGCAGGTGATTCTGGTCGAGGGGCCCAGGGATAGGGTCAGGGATAGGGTAACTATGCTGGTGGAGGAGTACCGTTCGAGGGGCCTTAGGGTGGGTGTTATGGCCACCAGGGAGTACGATGCCGACGAGTTTGTGCACCTTGGAAGCACCGATGTGGAGGTTGCTAGGAACGTGTTCAGAGCACTCAGGGAGCTGGACAAACGGGATGTTGACATCATAATTGCCGAGGGTGTGGATGAAAAGGGCCTGGGCTTTGCGGTCATGAACCGACTTAGAAAAGCAGCTGGGTACAGGATAGTGTGGGCATAGACAAGACTTAAATAATGGGGATTCAAAGATAATGTGATTTCAATCACACGGGGTGGGGAATTTGGAGGAGGATATCGGACTTGGATCTCCTGAGGACATGGAACATCTGGCATTCAAAAGGTTCAGCGAGGGTGAAATAAAAGATGGCCTTAAACTGCTTCTCAGAGCGGCGAAAGGATACGAGAGCGAGGGAATGAAAGAGGACGCCGCCAGGCTGTACAAGTACCTTGGACTGCTCCTTGTGAAGAAAATAGGATCCGTTGAAAAGGCCCGCCCCTCTCTCCTTAAAAGCGCGTATCTCTACTTGGATATGATAGACTCCGAACTGGCCAAGCCAGAGGTTGACATTGATCTCCTGGATGAGTACTGCACGAACGTTCTTGAAATATTCCTAGCCCTTAAAGACGAAAGGAACTTGATTAAATACGTGGAAGAGTTCACCACGATATATGAAGACCTGGCCGAGGCATACAAGGACAACGCCGACGTGTCCATGGCCGCCAAAGCTTATGAAATCGCCTACATATACTACAGGATGATAGGCAACGAGGAAGGATATAAGCGGATCTCCGAGACGATGATAACCCTCTATGGTCAACTTGCCGAGGAACGGCTTGAGAGGGGTGATGTTGAAAAGGCCGCCGATGCGTTTTACCGCCTCGCCGCATTCATCCACGCCATCTTTGGATACGACATCCATTTCATCGAGATGATGGATACTGCGGCGAAGAACTACGAAAAAGCTGGAAAACTGGCCTACTCCTCCGGAGACCTTCCAAAGACCACTACCCTCCTTGTCAAGGCCCAGTACGCTTACCTTCTGGCGAGAAACACCAGTAGGGCTAAGCTCATTGGAATCAACACTGTGAAGATGCTGAACCAGCTCGTGAAGAGCTATCGTTCGACTGGGAATGAAGAAAGCGCTTCTAAAAAGCTGGTTGAATTAGCTGAGGCCCTTATAGGCGTGGGGAAATTGGAGGAAGGATTTCAGGCGTACAAAAGGGCCCTGGAAATGCTTACGGGCCTTGAACCCAAGACGAGGGTGCGGCTTGCCGTACTCAAGAAGTTCGCCTCGGAACGGGGTGACGGTGAGGTCTTGGAGAAGATCGAACTTGTTGAGTACTACCTCTCCCGTGGAAAGCAGTCCCGTGCCCTGGACATAGCCGAAAAGGCCCTTATAGTAATCCCCGATGTCGAAAGAATCATGGAGCTGCTCCACAGGGCCGAGGGCATCTACGAGTAAACCGGCTGGTGCCTATGTTGGCATCGGTAAAAGGGAAATGTTCGGGGGTCTGGTCACGACTGGCTCTTGACCTCGACCCTTGGAATCGGGACATGATATGGGAGACGCATCTCCTTGGCCATGATCATGAGCAGAGGTGAGACTTCCTTGGTGATGAAGTTGACTATCTCGGCGAACGTCAGTGACTCCATCTTCTTTTCATCTTCCCAGAGGTTCAGTATCTCGTCTATCTTGTACTTTTGAGGTGGCACGTAGAGGATAACTCCCTCTATGGCTCCGGCCGCTATCCTGGGATTGTACTCTATCTCGTACCTGAACAGAACCTCAATACCGTTCATCTTTCCCGTGGGGGTGCGTATCTCGCCGAGTCTCATCTCGGTGACCCTGGGAGAGAGTCTGACTTCAACCTGTCCCGAAACGGTGCCCACGCCCTCTTTTCCCATCTCGATCTTCGTTATGTTGAATCCAAGTACCGGCATTTTTTTCACCACCATGAACTTGGTAGCTCCATATAAAACGCTATCGGTAGAGATTTAAAAGTTTAGGTAGGAGTATGAGCCGATGCCAAGGGAGAAGGTCGTTAGGATATGGGATGAGAGGGGGGTCATCTATTCCCCGAAGCGATGGAGGTACCTTCGGGAGAAGAGGAAGAAGGCACTCCAGATAATGAGGAAACTGGCCGTTTTTGACCCCCTGTTGTACGGCAGCGTCGCGCGGGGCGACGTGAGGAGGGACAGCGACATAGACATCTTCATACCTATCAGGGCGCCGGGCTATCTTATTGAGTTGGCTCTGGAAGGCCTCGTCAGGAGAAGGAAGATAGTTATGGCGACGCCCTGGCACCTCATCAAGGGAGTAATCGAGATAGACGAGGAAACGACCGTGACGTTTCCATTAATAGAGCCGACCGACAGGGAGCTCGACTTCTACCGCTGGGGTGGAGCGATAGACCTGTGGGGGGTCAAAACCAAGGAGCGCGCTCCCGGCGTTAATAAAAAGCTCATCCTCATAATCCCAACGGAGAGGGGCCACATCGAGAGGGAAGTCGTCGGGCGGGAAAGCGAGGTGGCGAGAGTTTTAGGAGTGAGCACAGACATCGTTACCGAGCGTGTCCATGTTCTCACGAGGAGGGACGCCATCGGAAGGACCGGCATCTACATCAACGAGGAAGTGCCGGACTGGATGAGCTTTGAGGAGGCTCTGAAGCTCATAGCCGACCGCGACCCAGACGTGAGGAGGAAGGTAAGGGAGCGCGGTGGAATATGAGAGAACAGGGAAAGAGGGTGTTCAATTCTCACAGCACCTCTCCTTCATGTAAGCCGGCAGAATCTCCTTGAAGCCCGTGTACTTCCAGATGGCCTTTGGGAGCTTTACGACGCCCTCTGCTGTCTGGTGATTCTCGAGGATGGCAACGATTGCCCTCGACGTTGCTATTGCCGTCGAGTTGAGAGTGTGGACGAACTTGGGCTTCTCGTGGGTCTTGTCGCGGTAGCGGATGTTCAGTCTTCTGGCCTGCCAGCCGGTGCAGTTGCTTGCGCTGACGACCTCCCTGAACTTGCCCTGACCCGCCATCCATGCCTCGATGTCGTACTTCTTTGCCGCAACGTAGCCGAGATCGCCGGTGCAGATGTTCACGATGCGGTAGGGTATCTCCAGAGCCTGGAATATCTCTTCAGCGTTGGCTATGAGCTTCTCGTGCCATTCCCAGCTCTCCTCCGGGCGAGAATAGACGAATTGCTCGACCTTGTGGAACTGGTGAACGCGGAAGATTCCCTTTGTGTCCTTTCCTGCTGTTCCGGCCTCCTTCCTGAAGCACGGGGAGAAACCAACGTACAACAACGGAAGGTCCTTTCCCTCGATTATCTCGTTGGCGTGAAGGCCGGCGAGGGGATGCTCGGCGGTTGGTATGAGATAGAGGTCCTCTCCTTCAACTTTGTATATGACGTCTGCGAAGTCGTCGAAGCTCGTGACACCCTCCTCAACGAAGCGGTGAACCATATATGGGGGTACGACAGGTGTAAAGCCCTTCTCGATGAGTCTGTCGAGTGCGAACCTAACAAGGGCCAGATCCAGTATGACGAGCTCGTTCATGAGGTAATAAAAGCGCGCACCACTGACCTTTGCAGCACGCTCAAGATCGGCACCTTTCAAAAGTTCAAGCAGGTCAACGTGAAGCTTCGGCCTCCATTCCAAGGTCTCGTACTCCATCTTCCCAAGGCTTTCCTCAAGGAACGTGTCCATGAATCCTTTCCACACCTTGGCCTTACCCCAGAACCTTATCGGGACGTTCTCGGTATCGTCCTTTCCAACCGGAACACTCTCGTGGGTGATGTTCGGCAGACGCCAGAGGTAGTAGTCGATCCTCTTCTTGAGCTCCTCGACTTCCTTTTCAAGCTCCTCTATCCCCCTCACTATCTCAGTGCTCTTTGCGAGGAGGTCATCTATGGTTTCACCTGCCTTCTTGCGTTTGCCTATTTCAATCGCCAGCCGGTTGCGCTCTTTTCTCAGCTGATTGATCTTTCTGAGGTCCTCACGCCACCTCGCATCAAGTTCCAGGATCTCGTCAACCCATTTGAGCTTCTCCATCTCCCCACGCTTCAGGAGGTCGTTCTTCACTACCTCGGGATTTTCGCGGATGAGCTTTATGTCCAGCATGAGCATCACCTCTAGATAAGAACGTGGGGAGGTTTAAAAATAATTTGATGGAACCGCAAGGTTTTTAAGTTATCTATCGACCGATACATCGGTGATCATCATGGAGAGACCCAAATACAAAGGACATCTAAAGCTGCTCATACTCAAGATGCTCTCTGAGAAGCCCATGCATGGCTACGGGATAATGGCGGAACTTGAAAAAACATACGGAATTCCACACCCTAGTCCAGGGACCGTTTACCCCATACTCGCTTCTCTGAGGCGTTCCGGTCTCATTGAGATAACGGGGGGAGGGAAGAGGGAAAAGCGTCTCTACATGGCGACGGAGAAGGGGAACGAATACCTGAGGGAACATGGGGAAGAGCTCAGGGAGGTTATGGAGCTGCTCAACCGCTTCAGGGAGTTTTCGCGGCTCGGTGGGAGGGATCTGGGGGAGGCGCTTAAGGAAGTGTTCAACTCCGTCGAGCGGCTCACGGACGAACAGAGACGGGCACTCATAAAGGAATTTGCTGAGTTCACGAAGAGGGTAAGGCTCATCCTCCTCGGCGAGATCCCGGAAGGTGAGGGAGATGAATGATGCACCCGACTGGAGGGGGTACTATAAGGAGATGAAGGATACAGCTCCACTGGTTATACACTACCCTCTCTGCGGAGGCGGGGAAGAGTGCATCTTCGTCTGTCCTTTCAGCGATAAGATCTGGGAAGTCGTGCCAATGAAGGTGAGCCTCTTCGGGGTCAAATACAAAGTCCGTCTCAGGCCCTTCATGGTAAACCCCGAGAACTGCAGAAAGTGCTACATCTGCGTCCAGGCGTGTCCAACCGGCGCGTTGAGGCCCGTTGAAAGGCCTGTAAAGCACCCGGCGCTCGTTTTCCTCTACAATTCTCTAAAACTGCCTTTCAAAAAGAAATACGGTCTTAAGTTTGTCTTCCGCGAGGAGCACGGCGAGAGGTTCAGGCGCAACAACTGGCCGGAGAAGTATGAGGTGGTCTGATGAACGCGATTGAAGTTGAGAACCTCGTTAAGAGATACGGTGACTTTGAGGCCGTCAGAGGAATCTCGTTCGGGGTTAAACGGGGCGAGATCTTCGCTTTCTGGGGCCGAACGGGGCTGGGAAGACGACCACCGTTCACGTTCTAACGACTCTCTTGAAACCCACTTCTGGTGGAGCGACCGTTGCTGGCCATGACGTCGTGGAGGAGCCTGACGCGGTGGGAAGAAAAATCGGTATCGTCTTTCAAGACATGAGTCTGGACAGCGAGCTCACCGCCTATGAGAACATGTTTATCCACGGCAGGATATACGGTCTGGGCGGAAACGAACTCAAAGACAAGATAGAGAGGCTCCTGAAGTTCGTTGAGCTGTGGGGCTTCAGGGACAGACAGGTCAAGACCTTCAGCGGCGGTATGCAGAGGCGGCTTGAGATAGCGCGCTCGCTCCTTCATGAACCAGAGGTGCTCTTCCTTGACGAGCCCACAATCGGCCTAGATCCACAGACGAGGGCCCACATATGGGACTACATCCGGGCCATGAAGGAGGAGCATGACATGACGGTCTTCCTCACCACCCATTACATGGACGAGGCCGAGATGCTCGCCGACAGGATAGCCATAATGGATCACGGGAAGATAATAGCTGAGGGAACGGCGGATGAACTGAAGGGGCTGATCGACAACGACGTGATATACCTCAGAATCAAAGCTCCTGAGGAGCTCAGGTGCCTCAAGGCGAACTTCATCAGGGGGTGCAAACTACTGCCGGATGGCAGGGTGAGGCTCGACGTTGAGAACGCCGCTGGGGCACTGCCAAGGCTCTTTGAGCTCGCATCCCGCGGTGGAATCAAAATCCTTGAGGTGACGTATCACAGACCGACTCTCAACGACGTCTTCTTGCACCTGACCGGTAGGGAGATACGCGAGGATGTCGATGAGAGGGAGGCCATGAGGGTCAAGATGAGGACAAGGATGCGCATGTGGGGACGGCGGAGGTGAGAGGATGAGGGTATTCACGACGATGGTGTATCGCGAGCTGAAGAAGTTCTCCCACTCGCGCGCAAGGGTGGTAGGAAGCATAGTAAACCCCCTGATCTGGCTCATCTTCTTCGGGAAGGGCTGGTCCGGTGTCTTCAGCAATCCGATGGCAACTTCAATATTCGGCGGCGTTGACTACATGACCTACCTAGTCCCCGGAATAGTCGCGATGACGGTCTTCAACATGAGCTTCATGCAGGGGATAACGATAATCTGGGACAAGCAGTTCGGCTTCTTGAAGGAGATACTCGTTGCCCCGGCGAGCAGAACCGAGGCGATACTGGGAAGAATAACCGGTGGAGCGATAAGGGCCATGATGCAGGGCATCATAATCCTGGCCCTAAGCTTTGCGCTGGCTGATTTAAAGCTCCCGGGGGTCCTACCCGCCCTTGGAATGGCGTTTCTGGTCGGGATAGCAATAGCGGGGATGGGCGTCGCGATAGCCCTGAATATGACGAGCATGGAGGGCTTTTAGATGATCATCATGATGATAATGCTCCCGATGACCTTCCTCAGCGGGGCGTTCTATCCGATAAGCACGATGCCCGGCTGGATGCAGTGGCTCGCCAAAATGAACCCCCTTACATACGCGGTCGACGGCTCGCGCTACTACCTGGCCGGTGTCACCCCAGCCTTCGGTATGACTGCTGACTGGCTCGTGCTTGGTGGACTCGCCGCACTCCTTGCGGGGATAGCGGCGCTTGAGTTTAGGAGGGCAACTATAGACTGAGATGGTACGGATGAAAGTGTGGTCTTTAAGGTACCGATGAACTACGGGTGACCGCGGAGTGTGCGGTCTGTACGTCCTTTCACCATATCCCGGAACCTCTCATAACTCACCCTGAACGCTTCAAGAACCGGTAGCCTCTCCCCTGCGAAGAAACTCAGCATAGCACCTCCTCCGGTGGAGACGTGGCTTATCCCCTTTATGTTGTACCGGTATACACCCGCTATGCTGTGGCCACCGCCTACTACGCTGAAGGCCGGACTCTCACCGATTGCCTTGAAGACCCCAACCGTTCCAACAGCAAACTCATCCCTCTCAAAGACCCCCATCGGCCCGTTGGCCACTATTACCTTTGCCTCCATCAGAACCTCGCGGTACTTTCCGATCGTCCTAGAACCGATATCCAGTATCGGGTGATTATCAAACAGCCATTTCTCTTCGCTTAACAGGTCAACCTCGACGCGCTCCCCCCTGTAATCAACAGCGAAATCAACAGGGGTTTTCACCTGAGGATAGAACTCGTCGAGGATTTTCTCGGCCCGATCGATCAGCTCCAGGAGACCCAGCCTTTCCATGAACTCAAGGTTGGCGTCGCCGAGATGGAAACCTTTGGCGAGGGTGAAGACGTGGCCTACCAGCCCACCGGTGAGTATGAGGTCAGCCCTCCCGGTTCTCAGGACGTTCTCGGCAACGCGGAGCGAGTCGCCCACCTTTGCCCCTCCTAGGACGTAAACCCTGGGCCTCTCCTCCGTTCCGTACGCCTTGGTGAGGGCCTTGACCTCCCTCTCCATTAGAAAACCCATTATCATGGGTTTCAGATGGGCGAAGCCCACCAGGGAGGGCTGGGAACGGTGGGCGGCCGCGAAGGCGTCGTTGACCACGTAATCTATGAGTGGGGCGAGTTTTCTCACGAAGAACGTCCTCTCACACTCCTCGATGGGTTTGTATTTGACCTCCTCCGACGCGAAGCGAAGGTTTTCAAGGATCAACGCTTCACCCGGCCTCAACCCCCTGATTTTCTCACGGGCGTACCTTCCGAAGATGTCCTCAACGTACTCCACGTCCTGCCCAAGAAGATCGGTCAGGACCCTTGCGTGTTCCTCCGTGGTCGTGTAGTCCCCCTTGTACGGCTTGCTCTGATGGGTGCCGATGACGACCTTTGCCCCACCTTCGAGGAGGTATATCACGGTTGGTAGGAGGGCCCTAAAACGTGCATCACTTATGATTTTACCCCCCTTCACCGGGGAATTTAAATCGGCCCTGAGAAAAACGGTTTTCCCGTGATAGTCAAAGTCATCGAGCTTGAACATTCCATCACCACGGAAATGTTGAAATTGGTCGGTTAAAAAGTTATTTTGAACACTCCCAGTGATAACGGTGGGAAGAGAAAGAGATTTATAAAATGATAAGGAAAATAGGAGGTGAGTAATTCCTGTTTATCGGGTGAGTGCAATGCAGTGGAACTCTGATCTAATAATGATGGCGCCTGAGGATATCCTCATCAATGGAATCACTGAACTGCTCAGTAGAATGGGTTTCAGGGACTATGAGAGGGTTGCCAACCGTAGGGAGTGGGGAGTCGACATCGTAGCCGTAAGGGACGACCCCCTGACCGGAACGGAAAAGATAGTTATAGCCCTACACAGGCGTGGGCTCGCCTCTTCCAAGGACGTTAACGTTTTTGCCGACCTTGTGAACAAATACAAAGCCGAGAAGGGCATCATAATCTCCCCCGCGGGGTTTACCAAGGACTCCAAGGTTCTTATAGCCCGCGACTATCGCGGTAAAATCGTTCCGTGGGACGGGGATAAGCTGGTTTTTCTCTTCCAGAACTATGGTGTGGAGGCCCCTGAAGAGCTGACTCTTATAAAGAGGGAAGAGGAAAAGGAAGAGAGGTACCCCTTGAACGAGTTCGAGCTGGACGCTCCCCTCCTCTATGAGTTCTCGCCGGAAGGCCTGCTCAAGACAGTTTCCAAGGTAGTAGCCGAGGGGTATCCCATAAAACCAGCTGAGATAAAACTGAAATCCCTTTCCGTGTCCCTCTCCAGTGCGTACATATTCTCCTGGTCCCTGGACGGTGAGGATGTGAGGGATAAGGCGGTTGTGTTTTCCTCCGAGAACGTGACGGTTAAGAGTAGCGAGGATGAGAGGCTCAAGACGCCCGTGACCAAAGCCCTGCTGAACGACAGATCCAGCGTTAGGGCCACCGAGCGTGAGATAGAGGTTTCACTGACTCCCAGTGAGGCGGTTCTCGTCCTCAAAGCCCATGCAGCAAGGGAACTGGGCGTTCCGGAAGGCAGAATCGTAATCCATGAACGGAAAAAGGTTTATATCCCGCTCAGTGCGAGACTGTTGCTCGGTGTGGGAAAGAACACCGCTACGGCATCGGTAGACCTCCGTACTGGGAAAGTCGTGTTTGAAATAAAACCCCTTCCCGATGAGTACTTCTTGAAAACGGCACGCGAGGCAGTTTTCAAAACCGTTAATGAAGAGCCGGAGGTGCTCAAGCTTGAGAGGGATGGTGGGAAGGTTAGGGTAACCGGAGGCACCGCCCGCTTCTCGTTTGAGTTGACCTTCAACGCTTACACAGGGAAACTGGTGCGCCTTGAGTCCCTTATGAACGATGCTGCCCTTGACGGACTCCTGTCCTCGTTGTATCCGGACGGGAACCTTCTCAATCTTGAGAAAGGGAAGAAAGTTGCCGTTGCCGATATCCTGACGGGGGAGGGGATAGCCGTCGTCGAGATAGACCTCACAACAGGAAGGTACTCCAAGGTGAGAAAGCTTCCAAGTCCTGAAACGGCATTTGAGAATTCGAGGGCGATAATAGAAGAGAACTTCCCATTAAGGAACCTCTCACTTAACTCCTACGGGATCCTCGAGCACAAGTACATTGAACTTGAGGCAGTCAGCGGGGACGGGGTTGCCCGGGTCAAGATAGACGGTGCAACCGGGGACATCTTGGATTACTCCGTTTCTATCTCCCCGGAGCGTGCGAGTGAGGTCTTCAGAACGAAGTACCCCGGCTTCAAAATAACATCGCTCAACGAACTGGACGAGGTGTACGAGGTCAGGGCAGAGGATGGACGCCAGGAGGTGACCGTTAAGCTGAGCAAGGACGGCAAGCTTCTGGAGGAAACGGACAGGGTCCTCAAGAGGGAGGTGGTGGAGGAGATAGCCGGGAAGGAAATGGCAGGTATAGACGAGGATGCTACGATACGGGGAGTATCCCTCGATACGAACTGGAGGGTTGAGTTTGCCGGCAGCACAAAGGTCGGAACGCTGACCATTCATAGAAGCACGGGGGAGGTCCTTGAGCGCGACGTCAGGTTCACCGAGATGGCGATTGAGGAGGCGTTCAAAGAGAGGGTCCGGAGGGAACGTGGGGAATCCAACCTCCAGACCGAGAGACTGACCCACTACAAGGACAAGGGCTACATCACGATAAAGCTGTCCGGTGAGAAGGCTCTGTACTACGCTAAAATCGACGTAAGAACCGGAAAAGTGCTCAGTCAGGATAGCGCCCCTGTAAAAGGGATAACGGCGAGATTGAAACAGCTGCAGCTGGACAACAAATATAAATGACGAAGGGACTAAGCCATCAGCATGTTCTCTATCATCCGTATAGCTTCCACGATCTTCTTTTCTGGTTTGTCCTCGTTCTTGGGTATCTCCAAGTTTATGACGAGGCGTTCCTCCTTCTCGTCTTCGAGGTCGTATATCTCAAGCTCCTCCACCTCAACGTCCTCGAATATGCTCTCCAGTTCCGGGCTCAGTATCTTCTTGTCGTTGCCGTAGACCTCAACCCTCACGACATCGTCCGTAGTCGAGGCGACGACCACTATCTCGTACGACCCAACCCGTTTTGTGAATCGGATGATGCTCCCGTATCCCTGTACATCCTCCGTGAATCCCAGACTCTTCATGGTGCTCCGTATCGCCTCGGTCTTGCTCTTTATCCTGGCCAGTATCCTCTCACGGAGTTTATAACTCTCCTGGAGGGCCTTCATTATACCCTCCCCCATCCCTTCAACACTTCCTTCCCATATTCCTATGACTTTTATTCCGGATGATGTTGGTCTGAGCTCCACCCTTATGGATTCAACGTCAAAGTCTCGCATATCGTCTATCTTAAGCTCGCCAACGGTTAGTATATTGAACTCAATTCTCACAAGGTTACCGAAGGCCTTCCCCTTGAACTTCACCTTCATCACCATGGTGGGGTTCAGGGGACGGTTTAAAAACCTTCCCTAAAGGGAAAGAAAAGAAGAGGGCTCACTTCCTCCTTCTCATGAGCAGAGGAAGTATGGCCAGTGCTATGATGGCGGCTGGTCCGCATACGCTCTTACCGGAGCTGCTGGATGTTGTTGGGCTTGGGCTCGATGTTGAGGTCGGGTTTTTAATGCTTACTTCCTTTGTCACGACGGCCTTGTTGCCGTAGAAATCAACCGCCACCAGTTTGATCGTGTAGGTGCCTTGGTCAAGGGGTGGAAGCTCCACGGTGTAGAACGTGTTGTCAGGCTTTCCGCTTCCCACCTCGGCCGGGAACTTGTCCACCTTTCCGTATTTTATCGGGTTCCCGTTCTTGTCGAGGACCTGTGCGTAGAGGTCACGTATTCCGAGGTTGTCCTGGGCCGTGAAGTAGATCATGGAGGTCTTTCCAGGCTTGGGATGACTTGGCTGGAGGTAAGCTATCTGAAGGACGGGCTTCTCTGTATCGGTGCCCTTGGTGATAACTATCTGGGAGACCCCGGTCGGAACCGTTGCGTTCACCATCAGGTAATCGTTGTTGCCTATCTGTCTCTCACCGAGTACGGTGTAGGTGATGTTGGTGTGTTTTGGATCGATCTTCGCCCCGGCCGGTATCGTGAATGTTATGGGTCCGCTTACGCTGTGGTTGAGCTCGTTGATGAATTTGACCGCGGTTCCAAAATCGGTGTTGTGGCGGAACACCATGAACTCCTGCGGAACGGGAACGCTTATGAAGTCGCTCCTGACCTTGTTTCCCTGTATATCAACGGGAGTCAAGGGCATCTCAACGCTGCCGTTCTCCCCCACGAGGAGGAAGTTGGTTCCGTACCAGGTAGGGCTGTGTTTGGGGTTGCTGGCGGGGTTAGTCTCCTTATCGGGGGCTCCTGTTGACGTCAGCGTGAGGAAGTAGTGGACGTGACCCTCCTTGTCAACGTACCTCCAGTACATATCGTGGTGTATGTGGCCGCTCATGGTCAGGGGGATGTTGTACTTGACCACATCTTCAAGGAAGCGCCGCGCGACCGTGAGGTTTCCCTTCCAGTAGTTTCCAACGTAGTTTTCGAGCTCTTTCCAGTCGTTGTCGTTGCTCGGGTCGAGACCGGTTATCACGCCACCGAGGTAGTTCCAGCGCGGGGCGAAGAAGTAGGGGTGGTGGTATAGGATTATTGGGGTGTATCCGGGGTGGTTCTTGAGGACCCCCTCCATCCACGTTATCTCATCCATCGTTGGCCAGCCGCGGTCTCCACCGGTGTCGAGACCTATTATGAGAAACTTCCCGATCGTCACGTAGAACATCGGGTTTGCGATTATCTGCTTGTATATCGTTGGAGGATCATCGTGATTTCCCTTGATGCTGATGTGGGTCTGGCCGTCCGCGGCGGCTTTTTCCATGATGTTGTATATGATGTTGTATCCGACGAGGTCGTTACTGCTGTCAACGTCATCACCGGTGTTTATTATCAGGTCGACCCCCTTCATGGCCCAGTACGTGTAGGCGCTGTCCGTGGCAACAACGCTGTGAAGGGGAATCGGGTTGGAACACATCTTCTCAAGCTGGTAGACGTCGCGCTGGAAGTACGGACCGCAGACGAAACCGATCTTGGCACTGCTCGTGACGTGGGTATCGCTGACCCATGCCACCCTCAGAACCTTGGGCCACTGTTTGTACACTCTCAAACCGTTTGGTAGGACCAGTGTGCCTTTGTTGGTCTTTATCAGGAGGAAGTACTCATCCGGAACCACGTTCTCTGGAACCTTAACGGTCACGATGTTTCCGCTGGTTCCCGTTATTTCAAGGTTGTACGGACCGTGGAGAACTGAAACCGCTTGAACCCCCTCAACGCTCACCCCCTCCTTGACATGGAGTGAGAAGCTGCCCCCAGGCAGGGCAAATGCGGGCACCGCAGGGGCGGGCTGCTGGAGGTAATGGCTGTAGGTGGTGTCGTACTGAGCCGCGCTTGCTGGTACTGCTCCGAGAAGGGCAATAACCCCCATTAAAATGGCAAGACTTGCGATTAACCGCTTGACCATGGTATCACCAAATAATATGGAAAGATGGGGCGGTTAAAAGTTTTCCCGTTGCCCATCAATACGGGGGTTTTCTGAGTTTTTCATTATGTACTCGGCAACCTCCGAGTGTCCCCCGAGTTTCCTGTACTCCCCATACAGCAGTTTTATTTTCTTGGAGAGATCTGGGTCTCTGGAAACAGTAAATCTTGTGAAATGAACCGCCATCTCCAGGAGCATGAAATCCGCCCTGCTCAACGGGAGCTGACGGAGTGAGCCCCCTATCCTACCGGAGGGAACGAACCTCCCCAAGAGCACCTCACTCTCACCGATCTCGTCCTTCCACACTGCCAGCTCGTAGTTCACATCTCCATAGCAACCGGGGAGGCCTGCTATCCACCTAAACCCACCGCCTCCCTCAAATTTGACGTCAATAGGCAGGTTGAGAGCCGCCTTCACGATAAGTTCAACGTCGTTCGTTATCTGTATTGACGCTCGTGGCTTCATCAGAAGGTCTCGGAAGCTCCTGCCCGGGAATAGTTTAAATCTGAGAACGTTGCCTTCTCTGACAACTCCGATTGGAGTGACGTTTGAGGTGGTCACCAGGAGAACCTCGTAAACCTTTCCCTCCTCCATCGAATTCAACATGCTATCACCAAGAAGAATAAGAGAGGGGGTTTAAAGTTGCTGCTTGGGGAGGACGATTATATCGTCCTTCTCTATGTAGAACGTGACGGGCTTTGTGGGTTTTAGGCCTTCCAACCCTCTGTCGCTTATGGTTCTCGCTATGAGCCTCGTCTCTCCGAAGAGACCGATCACTTCAACGAAGAAGCCGTAGTACTCCACGAGGTCGACGGTGCCTGTTAGGGAGACCCCATTCTCCACCTGGTTGAGCCTTATCCTCTCCGGCCTTATGACGAGAACCACGTCATCGCTGTTGTCGGTGTAGTGGAGGCCTTCCATGCGGAAGCTCTCGAACTCCACTGTGACGCGGTCACCGTTCCTCTCGACAACCTTGGCCGGAACTACGTTAGTTTTGCCCATGAACGAAGCGACGAACTCCGTTCTCGGGGTCTCGTAGATCTCCTTCGGCGTTCCGACCTGCTCGACGGTTCCGACGTTCATGACCGCGATCCTGTCGCTTATTGCCATGGCCTCCTCCTGGTCATGGGTGACGTAGATGACGGTGATGCCCAGTTCGCGCTGGATTCTCCTGATTTCCGAACGCATCTCAAGGCGGAGCTTTGCGTCGAGGTTGCTGAGTGGCTCGTCCAAGAGGAGAACCTTGGGTTCGACAACGAGGGCCCTGGCTATTGCGACACGCTGCTGCTGCCCACCGGAGAGCTGGGTCGGATAGCGGTTCTCGAAACCCTTGAGCTTGATCAGTTCAAGTGCCCACTCGACTTTCTTTCTTACCTCTTCCTTTGGCATCCCCTTCAGCTTGAGGCCGTAGGCGACGTTGTCGAAGACGGTCATGTGGGGCCAGAGCGCATAGTTCTGGAAGACAAGGACTGCTCCCTTCTGGTGTGATGGGAGGTACGTCACTTCTTCGTCCCCGAAGTATATCTTTCCGCTGTCCGGGTACTCCAGACCCGCTATTATCCTCAGTGTCGTTGACTTTCCACAGCCGCTGGGACCGAGCAGTGTGAAGAGCTCCCCGTGCTTTATGTCAAGGTCGATGCCCTTGAGGGCAACCGTCTCTCCGAAGGTTTTAACGATGTTTTGAAGCTTAACCTCAACCATCTCAACCACCTCATGTAAGGCCTATGAACGAGTACCTCTGTTTTGTTATCACGTTCGCAATGACTATGGCGAGTATCTGTACTAGCATGAGGAAGACACCCAGAGCCGCCGCGAGGCTGGCACTTCCGACGGCTCCCATGATGAGCTCCCTCATCTTGGCCGTTATCGGATACCACGTGGAGTTGATGGAACCAAGGGTGATGCCGACGCTTGTTTCGCTCATACAGTATACGAAGCTCAGCATGGCTCCTCCGAGCAGGTTCAGGAGTATCATAGGTATGAGGATGCTCGTGAGGGCCTTCCATCTCCCCGCTCCAAGGTTCACCGCTGCCTCTTCAAGGGAAACGTGTACCTGCTGGATCCCCGCGGAGATGGAGCGGGCTGCGAAGGGCAGGCGCCTTATGGAGTACGCTAGTATCAACGCCGCCCCCGGGAAGAAGGCGAGCAAGTTGGTTGGATCCAGTATCGTCCCCTTGAACGGCGGAACCGTGGAGAAGAAGAAGAAATAGCTCATGGCGATGACTATCCCCGGAACCGCTATGGGTATCGTTGCGAGGCTGTCGAGGACAGGTGCGAGTTTGGCCTTCTTGAACCTCCCGGCGGCGTATGATGCGGTGAGGGAGAGCAGTAGGATTATCGCTATGGCTACCGTTGAATATATAAGACTGTTCTCGATAACCCGGACTATGTCCGGTTGAGTCATGAGGGCCTTCATGTTGGCCAGGGTGAATCCCTCGGGCCACGTCCCGTACCACCTCCTGGAAAACGCCAAGAGAACGACACCGATCTGCGGGAAGATGGTGATTAGAAGGAGCGGTACAACCACCAGGTATATAATCGCCGCCTGCCATCCCTTTGGCTTTGCCACCCTTGGCTTCCATCTGCCGCCCTTGCTGAGCATGGCGTACTGCTTCATGCCGACGTACCAGCGTATTGTCAGGAACATTATGAGGGCAATCGTGAGCATGATGAGACTCAAAGCGGCCATCTGGGGATTCCCAATTGCAAACCCTGAAACGAACGAGCTGTATATCTGGAAGGACATGAGTTTTTTGGCTATGGCGGTTCCCTGGAATACTATGGGCGCGGCGAGGTCCTCAAGGCTGAATATTCCAACGAGGGTGGCACCAGCCGCGATTCCCGGGAGGGCCAGCGGAAACGTTACGGTTCTGAAAAGGTGGAACCCCCGGCTGCCCAGGTTCTCGGCCTGCTCCTCAAGGGAGGGGTCGATGTTTATGAAGCTGGCGTAGGCGTTGAGGTACACGATTGGGTAGTACGTTATTGACTGAGCTATGATGACACCCACGAGTCCGTCTATCCATATCGGGTGTGGGAACAGGTGAAGGTGCTGGTAGAATATCCAGTTTATTAGGCCGTTGGGGAGGAACATCTTCTTAACGACGACGACGTTGACGAACGGAGTCACGAGAAGCGGTACGAAGAGGAGTATCCTCATGATGTTCTTCCCGGGAAAATCGTACCTGGCCATCACAAAGGCAAATGTCACACCCAGTATCGTCGTCAGGAGCATGACCGTCAGGGACACTAGGATCGAGTTTATGACCACCCCAAAATCCCAGCCTGAGAGGTAATAAACCGTCTGGTTACCCTGCTGGATGGTCGTCACTAGGGAACCCTCGGGGTGCAACGGATTGAAGTAGTATGGTGACCCGAAGATGCTCTTGAACCAAAAGAGGGATATGTGTCCGTGGTAAAGGAAAGCCGTTAGGAGCATCACGAGCACTGGTATTATTAAAAACGCTATCAGGTAGATAAGCGGGAACAGGAAAGAGGATATAACGACAGCATCCGGCATTGGGGTTCCGAAAAACCTTTCAACCCACTTGTTGACCGCCATGATCTTGACCTCCTCTGGATTTTTCATGCATCACGCACATGCCTACGGTTTTTGATGACCTGAGTTTTAAAGGTTTCTGCAAAGCTCGTTTAAAAATTCAACCCCGACTCATCTCCCCGATGTACCCCGCGGGTCTAAACGCAGAGATGTCAAAAAACTGGGGTAAAGCACTGAAAATTGAAGGAAAAATGGAAACAATTCGTCAGCCGCTCATTGACTTGAGGTCGCTGAGGACCTTGTTGTACTTCTTCTGAGCAGCGGTCCTCCACTCCTGCATGATCTGGCTCTGGAAGCTGGCGTCTGTGGATATCTTGTCGTTTATCTTGGCCGCGTAGGCCTCTGTGAATGTAACGGTCTTCCCCGTGAGCGGGTCCTTGAACTGGATCGGTGCGGTAAGCTCGTTTTCAAGCTGTTTGAACTGGCTCTCGCTTATCTTTCCACCCTTGTAGGCCTTGACTATTGCAGTCCAGGCCTGGTGGAGCGGCCCGTTAACGTCTATGAGTGTTGCTTTGAAGTAATACTGGAGAGAGTTGACGGTTTTAAGGGCTTCGTTGTCGTTGAAGGGTATCCCCTTGCTGGTGAGGGCTATCTGGTAAGCCTTGAGGAGGGCGGGTCTGGCCTGTCCGTAGGTCTTGCCCGCGAACTTGCCGTTGAAGAGAACCTTGGAGTACTCCTGGGTTATGGTCTGGTTAAAGATACCGCCCCATATCGGGAGCCTGTTGATGTCCGGACTCATCCAGACGGCCTGACCCTGGGTGAGGACCCAGTAGATGAAGGCCTGCGCGGCCTCTGGATGCTTGCTGTACTTGAGAAGCGCAATCGGGTCACCGTTGATGATGCTCTCACCCTGCGGGATGACGTAAACACAGTTCGGGTTCTGCTTCATAGCGGTGTAACCATAGAAGTCGATGGTGTTTCCGGCGGCAATCTCACCGTTGATGACGGCGTCCCTGACGGCATCACTCGCCTCATATATCTTGGAGTTGGCGGCGATGAGGGTCATCACACGCCAGCCCTGGTCCCATCCGAAGGCCTGAAGTATGATCTGGTATATCCTGGTGTTTGAGGTACTTCTGGTTGGGTCGGCGATTCCGTACTGCGGCGGGTTAACCGCCCAATCGGGGGTCGCGAGATCTTCCCATTTGTTGGGGAATGGAAGGTTCCACTTCTGGAGTTCTTTCTTGTTGACGGTAAAACCGAAGGACGACAGGGCCGCCGCGATCCAGTAGACCTTGGTGCCGTTCTTTCTGATCATCGGCATGCCCGCGAGGCTCTCGGGTATCTTGGTCCCGATGAGGCTGAGAACCTTCTGGTTGGTTATGGGGACTAGGTACCCCATCTTGTACATGTCATCGAACAGCGTTGGACCTCCGCCCCAGCCGACGTCGGCACCCTGCTTGATGTACTGCGGCCACAGTGCCTCAGGAACGCCTATAAACTTGAGGCCGGTTATGTGGTACTCCTTGGCTATCTCGCTCTTCAGGAAAGTCTGCTTGACCTTGTACTGGATGGTTGCGTCGTGTCTGGTCACAATAACCAGTGTTATGCCGTTGGAGCTCTGGGTGGCGGTGCCGCTTGAGCCGCTACTTGAGCTGCTTCCACTGATGCAGCCGCTGGCTACTACGCTCAATCCCAACACCAGAACGAAAAACAGGGCCATGAACTTCCTCTTCATGTGAATCCCTCCTGGGAAGTTAGGAAGGTTCTTTAAAAAATGCTGTGGTTCAACTATAAAAATAAAGGAAAGGTCGTCACTTCTTCCTCCTCAGCAGGAGTGGAAGTACCGCCAGTCCAACTATCAGAGCCGGACCGCAGATTCCTCCACCGGAGGTCCCCTCCTTCTTGGTCATCTCAAGGCTCCACTCAAAGACGTTGGTTATGACGGTCGGACCGTCGAGGTTGACACCGTAGTACTGGCTGGCCCACATGGGCTCGTAGCCGCCGATCGGGGTCTCACCGCTGACGATGATAACATCGGGGTTCTTTCCACTGAGCTTGACTATCTGGGCGGCTATGATCGGGAACTCGCCTGTCTGGCCGGCCTGGTAGGCGTTTCCAGCGGGGGCGTTGTTCTCTGTGATATCCGAACTGGCGTTGCTATGGACTATAACGTAGGTATCGGCTGGCTTAACGTTGGTGTTGAGTGGGTGCCAGTTTCCGCTCCCGTCCTTGCCGTCAATCCAAGCGACGACGCCAGGACCGTGGGCGAGGATCCTTCCACCGTACTTGAGGTTCTGGGTGAGAATGCTCCTCTTCGGTGTGTCCTTCCATGGGTCGTCAAAGGCGACGACACGGTAGGACTTCCCACCCGCGTTGCTGACGGCGTCCTCAACGGAGGTGAGGTCAACGCGCAGGTTGGTTATGTTTAGCTGGTCGAGGAGGCTGTCGACGAACTGCTGGGTCTTGGCACCGTTTCCGTAGTCGCTGTCACCGGCTATCCAGAGGACGTGGCCACCCTCCTGAAGCCACTGTTTTATGGCCTTTATCTCCGAAGGAAGGAACGGGCTCGTGGGCTGGCCGAGAACGAGTATCGAAACGTTGTTGTTCTTGAGGGCGTCGTAGGTTATCTGTCCCCCGAGGTCCTTGATTCCAAGCTCGTCCTCATATTTGGTGTCGCCGAAGTAGACGAAGGTGTACTGGGTCAGGGTCTCGACCATTCCAGCCGTCAGGGTTTTGTTCTTGTAGGTCACAGGCAGGAGACCCTTGGGGTTCTCCCCATGTATGAGATCAACCGCTATCACTGGCTTTCCGGTTGTTGCAGCGCTGGCCATTGGTGTGGCAAAGACACCAAAAAGAGACAGCAGCACGAGGGCCGCCATTAGTATAGCAACCTTCTTCATGGTATCACCTGCCTATGTAACGCTTTAGAAGTTATAAATCTTATGAATCCTAACTTTAACAAGCCAGAAAAACTTCCGCAAAGTCCTTAAAGGCTTGCACCGTTTTGCCCTCAGGTGGTGAGCATGGATATTGAGAGAAGGATAGAGCTCATTAAGAGAAGGCCCACGGAGGAGCTTCTGACGGAGGAGAACCTCAGGCACCTGCTTGAAGTCGGCGTTCCAATGCAGCACTACATCGGGTTCGAGATAAGCGGTTACATTCACCTCGGAACCGGGCTTATGGCTGGAGCGAAGATAGCCGACCTCCAGAAGGCTGGAATCAAGACGAGGATATTCTTAGCGGACTGGCACAGCTGGATAAACGACAAGCTCGGTGGAGACCTCAAGGTCATTCAGAAGGTCGCGCTGAGTTACTTCAAGGAGGGCATGAAGCAGAGCATAAAGGTCATGGGCGGCGACCCGGAGAAGGTCGAGTTCGTTCTCGCGAGCGAGATACTGGAGAAAGGCGACTACTGGCAGACGGTCATAGACATATCCAAGAACGTTACCCTCGCGAGGATGATGCGCTCGATAACGATAATGGGTCGCCAGATGGGAGAGGGGATAGACTTCGCCAAGCTTATCTACCCGGCGATGCAGGTGGCTGACATCTTCTACCAGGGCGTCACGATAGCCCACGCCGGAATGGATCAGAGGAAGGCCCACGTCATAGCGATTGAAGTCGCTCAAAAGCTGAAATATCATCCCCTTGAGTGGAAGGGGGAGAAGCTCAAGCCTGTGGCTTTACACCACCACCTCCTGCTCGGCCTTCAGGAACCGCCGGTCTGGCCGATAGAGGACGAGGAAAAGTTCAAGGAGCTGAAGACCCAGATGAAGATGAGCAAGAGCAAGCCTTACTCGGCGGTCTTCATCCACGACACGCCGGAGGAGATAAGGCAAAAACTCAGGAAGGCCTTCTGTCCGGTCAGGGAGGTCAGGTACAACCCCGTCCTCGACTGGGCGGAGTACATAATCTTCCGGGAAGAACCAGTCGAGTTCACAATCCACAGGCCGACCAAGTTCGGCGGCGACGTTACCTACACGACCATTGAGGAGCTCAAGAGGGACTTCGCCGAGGGCAAGCTCCACCCGCTCGACCTCAAGAACGCGGTGGCAGAATATCTCATTGAGCTCCTCAAGCCCGTCAGGGACTACTTCGAGAAGAACCCGGAGCCCCTTGAGCTGATGCGGGAGATAAAGATCACCCGCTGATTTTTCCTTCCCTTTTAGCTGGTGGAGCCGATGCCGGGGATAGACGAGAAGGATAGGGAGATACTCAGAATCCTCCGGAAGGAGGGCAGGATAACCCTCACAGAGCTCGGGAAGAGGGTTAGCCTGTCCCCGGCGAGCGTGAAGAACAGGGTAGAAAAGCTGGAGAAGCTCGGGGCAATTAGGGGCTACTCAGCCATCGTTGACCCGGCTTTTCTGAATGAATTTATTCAGGCCCTCTTTGAAGTCCGTTTATCCGTCGATGATAGGAGCGTCGATGGGATCCTCAGGAGGATTGCTTCCTTGGACAATGTCTGCGGGGTCTACCGCAGGACCGGAGAGAATCAGGTTTTGATAAAGGCCCATTTTAGGGACATCACAGGGGTGAAGGAGTTCGCGGGCCTTTTAAAAAGGAGGTACTTTGGAAAGAACCTTGAGAGGGTCGAGGTAACGATAATCCTGGATTCATTTAAGGACAACTGGGTTAAGCTCTGGTGATTCTGATGCTCTTCGTTGTGAGGCCCGGCAGGAAGAAGAAAGAGCTTGAGGCGTTCTTCATCGAGAATGAACCTGAAAAGCTCACCGCGATGAAGAACCTGAAGGCCGATGCGATATATCGCTTCATAATGCATGAGGGAAGGCTCTTTAAGGTCCTTGAGGGGAGCAGCTACCGAAACCCAAAGGAGATGGAGAAGCTCCTCCGCGGGGCGAGACTCGTTCTGGTGAACGCGGACGAGTGGGAGGACTACTTTAAGCGCAGGCTCCAAAACAAGCGCGTTGAGAAGGCCGAGCTCTGCCGTCTCTGCCTCCTCGACGGCAGGATAACCGTCCTCACCGGGGGCAACCGCATTAAATATCACGGCGAGTACATCTGCGAGCGCTGTGCCGAGGACGAACTGAAGAGGGAACTCCGCTTCAGGTTCAAGAGCGTTGCCATGTTCGACCAGGCGAAGAAGCTCCTTGACCGGTTCAGGGACCTCGATAAGGTTCTTTACGCCTTTGACCCGCGCTTCGACCCGACGAGGCACCCGGAGATAACCAAGTGGGACGAGCTGAAGGCCAAGCATCTCAGGGTAGAGAAGGTAAAGGTTGACGAGCTCCCGCTTCCCGGGAAGTTTAAATTCGTTCTCAAAGCTGAAGGCGTTAACGAACTTCTCCCGGTCCAGAGTTTGGCTGTAAAGAACGGCCTCCTTGAGGGCGAGAGTCTCCTTGTGGTTTCAGCCACTGCGAGCGGTAAGACCCTCATCGGTGAGCTGGCGGGAGTTCCAAAGGCTATGAAAGGAAAAAAGCTCCTCTTCCTCGTCCCCCTCGTTGCCTTGGCGAACCAGAAGTACGAGGACTTCAAGCGGCGCTATTCTAAACTCGGCCTCCGCGTGGCGATAAGAGTTGGCATGAGCCGCATAAAGACCCGGGACGAGCTGGTTGTGGTTGATACTGGGATAGATGCGGACATAATCGTTGGAACCTACGAGGGAATAGACTACCTCCTCCGCGCCGGCAGGAAGATAGGAAACGTTGGAACCATAGTTATAGATGAGATACACACCCTGGACGACGAGGAGCGCGGGCCGAGGCTGGACGGTTTAATAGCTCGCTTAAGGAGGCTTTACCCAGATGCCCAGTTCATAGGCCTGAGCGCCACCGTCGGGAACCCCGACGAGCTGGCCAGAGAACTCGGGTTGAAGCTTGTCCTGTACGACGAGAGGCCGGTGGATCTGGAGAGGCACATAATCATAGCGAGGAACGAGAGCGAGAAGTGGCGCCACATAGCGGTTCTCTGTAAAGCCGAGGCGATGAGGAAATCCCCGCAGGGCTACAGGGGGCAGACGATAGTCTTCACCTTCTCGCGCAAGAGGACGCACGAGTTAGCCGCCTACCTCACGAGCAAAGGCCTTAAAGCCAAGCCCTACCACTCCGGCCTGCCCTACAAGCAGAGGAAGCTCACCGAGATGGAGTTCTTAGCGCAGAGGTTGGACGTTGTCGTTACCACAGCGGCTTTGGGGGCTGGCGTTGACTTCCCAGCCTCCCAGGTAATCTTCGAGAGCCTCGCGATGGGCAACAAGTGGCTCACCGTCAGGGAGTTCCACCAGATGCTCGGAAGGGCGGGAAGGCCCCTCTACCACGAGAAGGGCAGGGTCTACCTCATCGTCGAGCCAGGGAGGAAGTATTCCGCCCAGATGGAAGGCAGCGAGGATGAGGTTGCATTCAAGCTCCTTACCGCACCGATTGAGCCCGTCATCGTCGAGTGGAGCGACGAGCTGGAGCAGGACAACGTTCTGGCCCACTCCTGCGTCTTCAACCGCCTCGACGTCATCGAGGATGTCCAGTCCAGATGCCTCGGTGCCAACCAGAGCGCGGAAAAGGTTCTCGAAAAGCTTGGGGAGTTCGGCTTCGTCCGGCTCAGGGGCTCTTTAGTTGAGGTCACGCCCTACGGGCGAGCGGTCAGCATGAGCTTCCTCCTGCCCAAGGAGGCGGCGTTCATAAGGGACAACCTCGGAAAGAAGCCGGCCCGGTGGATAGCAGTCAAGCTCCTGCCCTTCGAGAACCTCTACCTTAGCGGAACCCTCCAGAGGGAGCTTGAGGGCGCAGTTAGGGGAAGGCTGAGTGCAAACGTCTTCTCGCCGAGCTTTGCCTCAATACTCGATGAACTGGATAAAGTGATTCCCGAGCTCAGTCCGAACGCCGCCGAGAAGCTCTTCACTATTTACCAGGAGTTCTTCATGTGTCCCGAGGAGGACTGCACCGACTACGCGATGGAGCGCGTGAGCGATATGATAATCGAGCTGAGGAGAAACGGCAAACACCCGACCCAGATAGCTGAGCACTTCAGGAAGGTCTACGGGCTGATAGTCTATCCCGGGGATGTCTTCACGTGGCTTGACGGCATCGTGAGGAAGCTCGAGGCGATAGAGAGGATAGCTAGGGTCTTCCGCGTGAGGAACGCCGAGGAGGAGGCCAAGCCCCTTAGAAGGGAAATTGAGGAGGGCAGGATGATACGCCGGGATTACGGGGACAAGAGGGGGTATCAAAGGCCTGCAAGCCATAGAGACCAAAGAAAAAGGGGAACACAGGACCAGGCCCAGTGAAGGGCGGAAGGAAGAGGAAAAAGGAACGGCTGAATGCTCAGCCTCCTATCTGCATCACCATTTGCGCCGGATCCCTTACCGCGGGTCCCAGTCCAAGGATATATATGGCCAGGTACCAGTACTTTCTCTCTTCCTCATCTGGCACGAGGTACCTGAGACCGTAGTAAACCGCTATCAGTATCACCGTTATCCAGGGGTAGTAGACGTAGGCTCCGAACCAGTCCACCAGGTGGTGCTCTATCCAGTGAACCTCGTAGTAACCGTAGAAGTGGATGGCAACCACGGTTGACCCCATGTCGTAGAGATGTGCCAGTACGGGATAGAGGTACATCCGGTCAAAGGGCCTCCATCTATAGAACGCCAGAACGAGGGCCCAGCTGATGAATGTGTGCAGGAGCGTTAGCCCGTAGGGTTCCCAGCTCTTTGCGTGGGTGAAGAGAAGGTAGTTCGCCCATAGCGCAAGGAGGGTGCCCCACCCAACGGTGACCTTTGGGTACATCTTCGTCTTCGCGTCTATCACGAGCGCGGGCACTATGAGAATGAACGCGGTGAAGAAGATTCCCGGCGTCAGAATCCACGGGTTCTCCGGCAGGACACCGCCGTCCACAAGTGCCCTCACCGTGGCGCCGAAGACGACCATGGGCGTGACGGCCCAGAACAACCTCTCATCAACCTTTATCTTGAGGGGTTTTATTATATACCTGTATGAGTATATGACACCGAGTCCAAATAGGAACGCGTACAAAAACGTGTTAACGGCGTTGTATCCGCTGCGGGTATACATGGGTGTTATGAAGTACTGATTGAGGAAGTTCCACAAGGATTCGAGCATTCCCATCCCCCCATTAACTCGGCCGCCCCCTTTAAAAGTTCTCCCCTCGAAATCTATAAAAGGAATGGACGACTATATCCCAGCGATTAAGATGCCGGTATTCATAAAGCCATCCGATATTCAATTGAGGGAGGTCAAACCGTTCGACGCGTTTCCCCTGGGATTTTCCGAAGGCAGTTTATCGGCCCTTCTTTTTGGAGATGAGCTTTCAAAGGCCCTCTTCATGCGGGGCATCATTTCCTCGGTCCCCTCCGAGACGGGGATATATAACATCGGACCGGCCGGGTTGATTCCCCCGAAGGGTCCCTTGGGTGGCACCGAGAACCTATACCTTGGCAGGGTGTACTCCCTCGATGAACTGGTCTCGGCACTGGGCCTCGTTGAGGAGGCCTCTATCGTCGTTGTTAGTGGATTTTCGGCCCTGCTTAACAGGAACGTGGAGGGGCTTGTTGAGACGCGGCGTATCGCCGATGAGAGAGGCCTGACCCTGATCCTCACACACGAAACAATGGAGATGAACGAACTCAACCTTCCCGCGGAGTTCACCGAGCACTTCCTGCTCCCAGGGCTGTTCGATTCCCTCATCGTTCTAAGAACGAACTCATACCGCGGCCACTACCGCCTGAACATAACCATCCTGAAGGCGCCACTGGACGCCGTATCCGCCCTAGGTGACCACTCCATCCCCGCGGACTCCCTGGTCAAGCCCCTTCTGAAACTCATCCGTGAATGATGATGTGCCCCATCCCAAGGCCGTAACGGATGTACAACGCCGCTGCTAGAAGGAGTAGAACGGTCGCCATCGCCGCGTAATCACGACGTTCCATCCGTATGTCATGGAGGAACGTTCTCTTTTTGCTCGCGCCAAGTGCCCTGCTCTCAAGGGCTATGCTGAGTTCGTGGGCTGTTTTTAGGGATGAGATAAGGAGGGGAATGAGAACAACCGTCGTTTTTCGGATCCTCGTTATCATGTTCCCCTTTTCCATCTCCCACCCCCTGCTCTTCTGTGCGTCCATGATGTTGGTTGCCAGGAGATACAGCGTTGGAATGTAGCGTAGGGCTATGCTTACTGTCAGACCGAACTCGTAGGGCAGGCCTAACCTAACAAAGCCGAGGATCAGGTCCCTCTGCTGGGTCGTCATCAGCAGGAGAAAAGTAACGAGGGCGAACGTGAGGAGTCGAAAGCCGAAGGAGATCCCAAACAGAAGTCCCCTCAGCCGCGGGGTGTAGATTATGGGCCACAGGATCACGGTGATCATGGAAATTGGGAAGATGGGTTTCAGGAGCTTCAGCTGCTCCTTTATCCCTGTTCTTCCCAGGAACCTTCCTCCGAACAGGATGAGGAAGAACAGTCCCATCAGCACCGCAGGATCGTTAAAGAGCAGCATGGCAGCTATTCCTGCGCCACTCCCCACTATCTTGACGCGTGGGTCGAGTCTGTGAAGGAGTGAATCTCGCTCTACATAAAATGAGTACATCATCCCCCATCGCCCCGAATGGCGTCTATGAGTTCGTGGGAGTCCCTCACAAATCCAACGCCCAGTCCCTCGCTTATCCTCAGCAGCTCCGGTTTGACAAGGGCGTATCCCTTGAGTTCCATCTTGAAAAATTCCTCAACGGGACCGTCGAAGATCTTCTCACCCTCAAAAAGCAACACAACTCTGGACGCCACCTCCAGAACCAGCTCCATGTCGTGGGTGATGAGGAGGATCCCGTGTCCTTCCGAGTGGAGCCTTTCGATGACCTCAACAACGCTCCTCGTGCTTTTAGCGTCCAGTCCCGTAGTCGGTTCGTCGAGGATTATATAGCGTGGTCTCATGGCCAGAATGCACGCTATGGCCAGCCGTTGCTTCTCTCCCCCGCTGAGCGAGTAAGGTGTCCTCTCCTCGTAGCCTTCAAGATTGACTGCCTTAAGCGCCCACTCAACACGTCCATCTATCTCCTCTTCACCTAACCCAAGGTTTCTTGGACCAAAGGAGACTTCCTTATAAACCGTCTCCTCAAAGAACATGTTCTCAGGGTTTTGAAAGACGTAGCCAACCTTCCTTGAAATTTCGGCGACGGTGCTTTCTCGCGTATCCAGACCATCAACCGTTACCCTGCCACGGTTCGGTTTAAGCAAGCCGTTCAGGTGTTTGGCAAGAGTCGTCTTTCCAGAGCCGTTGGGGCCAACTAGGGCAACGATTTCGTTTTCCATAGTGAAGTTTATTCCCTTCAGGGCAATCCTTCCGTTTTCGTATATATGCCAGATATTCTCTGCCCTCAGCATCACCTACCAGTCACCGTCAGCAGCTTAAAAAAGTTCCCACCAGGGTCATTGGCGTGAAAATGATGCCAGTCCTAGCTTTGGTTTTTTCACGGGCCACATGGGTCGGCTCCCCAACCGGAACCGTTTTAAACATCGGGATGTTCCCCGTCCCGGTGATGGGATGGACTCCCGAGAGGTTGCATACGCCGCCCTCTTCATTGCCCTGACTGCGGTCGGTGCGTGGATAGAGATTCCCATCGGTCCCGTTCCTGTGACTCTGCAGGTTTTGATGGTTCTGTTGGCCGGTTTGCTTCTCGGGGCACGGCTCGGTTTTGTGACCGTTCTGCTCTATGTCCTGGCGGGGGCGGTTGGCTTTCCTGTGTTCAGCGGTTTTTCGGGCGGTTTTGCCCACCTTTACGGCCCGAGCGGGGGCTACATAATCGCTTTTCCCCCTGCCGCGTACGTTGCCGGCCTGTTCGCCGAACGCTGGGAGGATGTTAGAGGATATCTGCTCGGCTCCCTTCTGGCTGTAGGCCTGATATATCTTCTGGGATGGCTTCGCCTTGGTTTTTTCATGGCGGGGGACTTCAGAAGGGCGTTCGAGCTTGGCGTGTTACCCTTTGTGCCGTTCGATATCCTAAAGGCTATTGTGGCCGTGGGAGTTGCAAGGCGGGTGAGAAAAATGGTGGAATTGATGTGATGGCTCACCAGTCGGCCATCGCATCGTTGAGTATCTTTACGGCCTGCTTCTGATGAAGCGCCGCCTTTCTCAGGTCTATGAAGATGTAGATTCTCGGGAAGTTTGCCACAACCGGGCCGTACTGACTTGCGTTGGCGTAGTAATCAGCGGCTGTCTCGTTTTGGATGGCCGCCAGCCCCAGGGTCTCGTTGTCCATTCCCCCTGCAACGGCCTCTTTGTACAGGGAGTTGTATCTCTCAAGGTTCCGGTGGTACTGGACGTAGTAGTAGAAGTTGAAGAGCATTATGTTGAGGCCCTTCGCCGTTGGAACCGGTTGCTGCGGACCGACCTTTGAGTAGTCCAAGTTGGCGAGGATCATCTCCCGGTAGAACTCCTGCCATTCAGGCCCTTTTCTGGCAACGCTGTATTCCAGAGTCAAACCGGTGACGAAAACCCTGCCGTTCCCGAGGGTGTATATCGCGGTACTTGGCTTGCCGTAGTCTGGGCTTCCGGTGGGTGCCTGGACGGTTATTATCTCTGCATCGGCCGGGAGGCCGACGAAGTAGCCGTGGCTGGCGTAGCTGCTGTAAAGCGTCGTGTTGTTGGCTATCACATAATCGTAGCTCGAATAGCTCCGCACTATCGTGACGTTCCTTGGGAGGGGTGTCGTCCAAAGCCCTCCGTTCCATCCCCAGTTGGCGGCATGGATCTCAAGAACCTTCCCGGCCCTCACGTACTCTTCCAGCTTGCCCATCTGGAGCCCTATCTGGTCGTAAAAGCTCTGGGGCTGGTCGCTGATGAGGATAATCATATCATACGCGTCTATGAGCTCTTGGGCCGTTTTGTTCTGGAGCTCAGTACTCGTCATGACATCGTACGGGACGCCCATGTTGTTGAGGGTGTCCTCGACCGCCGGTGAGTTCCATGCATCCACGTTCTTCAGTATCAGCACGTTGTATCCGCTCAGCGGTTTTGCAGAAACGGCGGGGGGCCCTAACACCGCCATCAAACTAAACAGTACTAGCAGCGAGAGCGCTGCGCTCAGAATTTTTTTCATAATAAATCTCTCCTTTTGGTCCGAACCGGGCAGAAGAACCTGTGGAGCCCTACCCTTAATATACTGTAGGTCTTACACTATTTAAGTATTCTCGCATTAATTTGGGAAATCTCCAAAGTGAATTTGCATCACAGCTTCCTAAGGGTCTCGGCCGCGAATCTAACGTCAAAGGAGTTCCTCACTCTGAAAAAGCTCAGCGTCACCTTGGGGTTCCTCTTCGCCAGCTCCTCAATGGGCAGCGGTTCGTAGTCGAGGAGCTCTGCTATTCTGCGCAGGTTCCTGTAGCCCTCTGCCAGCACCGCTTCTATGGCGTCCATGAGGGCATCGGGCTCGTAAATTGCGTGCGTGACCTCCGCCGTCCCGTCCTTCCAGATCGGTATCAGTGCCTCCGGCTCGTTCTCGTAGAACAAGCCTGTTAAATAGTTCACCAGGAAGGGCATTATCAGGGGCATGTTGCCCTCGGCCAAGAAGAACGGCTCTCTGGGCAGGGCTTTCAGGAGGGCCTCCATCCTGCTCCTCATGGAAACGGGAAGGGGATTCGAGACGTGGAGGGAATAAGTTTTGAGCTTGTCCCTCCGAACTACCGTGATGACTTCGTCTATCCTCTTGCTCATTAGAAGCCTTCTCTCGGTGAGCTTAACAACCGGCTCGTCCGCAACGGGGAGGGTGTAGTTCTCCCACCGCTTCTCCGGAAACGCCAGGATTACCCCGAGCATGATTGCCATCTCAACTCACCCTTTAAAAATTCAGCGTTTGAAATTTTGCATGCGTTTTGTTACTGGAGCCATTGGGCAAACACGAGGGATGCTTCCAACCATAGCTGGAACGCTCTTTGTGTTTGTTGGCGGAGCTATTAGAGCTCACCTCCGGAAATCAAGAATACCCACCCGAGTACTTCGAGGGGAGCAAGAACGTCTGGGACTACACGCTTTGATGCCCGTCTTATAATTTCAGCCTACCTTTCTTTACGCGTTTAAGGAGAAAGTTTTATAAGGTCTCTTCTGGATTCCAAACGGTGGTCGGGTGAAAAGAGTCATCTCAATGATTATATTAGTATTTCTTCTCATTCTTCCTCTCGTCACTGGTGCAACCTTGAAATGTCCCCCCAAAGCACCAACTCATAGAGTTGTTTGCAGGTTTAAAGGTAATGGGACGGGGGAGATTTATCTAAAGAGCGTTGATGGCTTACCCCCGAGAGCATACCTAATCACGATAAAGAACTCGGGAGGATACAAACACTCCATCAATGATGAGTGGGATACTTTCAAGCTTCCAGCCAATGTGAGTTTTAGCCCGGTGTCTGTCTTGGGCAGGATAAAAGATTACTACTTCTCCTTTGTCCCCGACTGGGTTCTGTTTAACAAGGAACACACATTTACGTTTGTTTTCATCGAAGAAAACGGAACTCAAAAAGAATTCGACGTACGTGTTTACCTTGAAGGAACGTCGAACTGGACTGAATTTAAAAAAGATTTGGAATGGATGATTATTTCCTTTTTATTCACCTGGTTCATCCTCTCTGCCCTTTTCGGAGTTCTCTGGCTCTTTAACAGACGTCTCACTCAGCGTCCCGTAAAATTCCAAATTGTGCCAACAACCAGCGGCTGGATTGCAGCTGTTATCTTCGGAATGTATCTTTCCCATCCCTTTATCTTTGGACTTCCCTACTACTTCGGAGGTGGGTCGAACCTGTGGGGGGACATAGTAACTGGGTGGAGTATTTGGGCTCTGGTGATGGTTGTTCCCTTTTACATTGGAAACTACTTACTGATACCCATCCACCTTAAGAGCACAGCTTATCACAAGCCCCTCCCGGTGCTTAAGAAAAGAAAATTAGCATTCTGTTCCGGGCTTGTTTGGATTATTGTTCCCCTTCTGCTGATCTCAGGAGCACTGGACTCAGAGATTAAAAGCCTTCTCCTCATGTCCTTTGCCGGGGCTTTTGCGGTCTTTACACATCACATTCTCAAAACCCTAAAGCCAGAAGGCGTCCTTTTCATAAACCTATCAATTGTGGGTTTTCTTACACTCAAATACCACCCGGATTTCGTATTCGTGGTCCTCTTGGTTATTCTCCTCTTCGTCGTTTACCTACTCCAGAGGGGGTGCTTCATCAAGTTCAACGAAGAGAAAGAACGCCTGATTGGGGAAATCTACGAGAAGGTCAAGTTGATCCAAGGCACCGAGAATTCAAAGAATTGAGGTGGCCAGTATGAGAACACTCCCTGTATTGATCTCCCTGTTAATGCTCCTGATCTCCCTTCCGTTCGTTGCTCCAATTCATGTGGATTGCAACAACACTGCTCATTATAATGAGGTTAGCGGGGGCTGGGTAGTGGAGTGCCACCTGGGTAACACCTCAGAAAATCTTGAATACCTGGCAAAGATTGGAAAGAGAACAACGGTCCCGAGAACAGTCAGCGGCAGCTCTTTTGAAGTCTGGATTCGCCCCTCTGAATTAGTCAACTTCTCCTCTTTAATACTATCGGACGCTGTGTTATCTAACACCAAGGTGCCCGTAACTGTTCATATTTTTAGTTACGACCCGAATGGGAGCTTCGAAATAACAATGAAGCACTTTGATGTTCACCTGGGAACACCTCTAAAAGTGTATGTGTTGTCCTCGATTTGGGGTGTCATGGCCCTAATACTGTTCTTAGGGACGGGCTACGAGAAACACGAGAGCGGCAGTAGTTTAGTTTCCAGTATACTCGGCATCCATTTAATATTCAGGGGAACGGAGGTGACCACACTTTCATCCATTATCCTCATCCCTTTTATACGATATTCCCTGCTAATACAAGAAAAGAGTGAGATCTCGCTTCTCGTCCTATCCGGACTCTCAGCACTCCTGTTATTCGAGAGCGGTTATGCTTTTGGACTGTATAAATCAAAATACCCGAAGGTCTCCTTCTACACAGGGCTCGGCTGGATTGCTGGCATTCCTATAGTGTTCAACTTTTTCTGGGATGATTTTCTGATTCCGTTTTTTGCAACGTTGATCCTGGCGATTCCAGTGGCAGTGGTAATCTGGAAGTACACCGAATTGCCATACTCCAGCTGCCACAAAGCCCTCACTCTGTTCAGGACATATTCCATACCCCTGGGCGTGGGGGTTGCATTAGTACTTGCACTTCAGTACACGACCGAGGAAACCCTTCCGCTGTTTGCTGTGTTCCTTGTCTCCTTGCTTCTCTACGCTTATGCATCAAAGCTCGCCTTCAATCGATTGGAGTGGGCAAAAAGAAAGTTCGACGAGGATATCGAGGGAATTAGAAAGAGGATGATTATGGGGTAATCTTCATCGAAGCTCTGGGCACAACCCCGCGGCACATTGCAATCGCGTTATTCCCTGGACTGATGGGGATGACCTGAACCAAAAGAAGGAGAGTTTGAGATACTTGGCTTACTCATTTGTATCCTCTTTGGGACCAATTGTTTATGCAGTCATTATACACATGCCTTCAACAGTGGATGCCTGCCCCTTTCCCCCTTAAGGAGTGTAACGGCTGGAACTCTGATTATTTTGCGACTTTCATGATCCTCAGTACCCTCTAGAGGGTACTAAAGGAGAGGGGTTAAAAAGGCACTAAACCTTCAGCCACCTCTCCATCCATTCCGCTATCAGCTCCAAGCGCTTTATCCTGTGCTTCGGCTTTCCGCCCCTGCTGAGGTCGTGGTTCTCGCCGGGGAAGATGGCCAGCTCAACGGTCTTTCCGAGGTATTTGAGCGCCGTGTAGAACTGGAGAGCCTCGGGGAGCCAGCACCGGTAGTCCTCCATCGAGTGGATTATGAGGAGGGGAGTTTCCACGTTCGGTGCGTACTTCAGCGGGCTCTTCTCCCAGTAGCCTCCCGTATTGCTCCACGGGTCGTCGCCTATCTGGTCGGGAGCGAAGTAATAGCCTATGTCCGTTGTTCCGAAGAAGCTCACCCAGTTCGAGATGGAGCGCTGGGTTACCGCCGCTTTAAAGCGCTTCGTGTGCCCCACAATCCAGTTGGTCATGAAGCCGCCGTAGGAGCCGCCGGTGACGCCAATTCTCTCCTCATCGATGAAGTCGAAGCGCTTTATGGCTTCGTCAACGACCTCCATTAAGTCCTGATAATCCCTCTCCCCATAGTGCCCCCTTATATCGGCGAACTCCTCACCGTAGCCGTCGCTTCCCCTCGGATTTGAGAATATCACCACGAAGCCTTTCGCTGTTAAAACGTGGAACTCGTGCATGAAGGAGTAGCCGTAGGCTGTCTTCGGTCCTCCGTGAATCTCAAGCACGGCAGGATACTTTTTGCCCGGCTCAAAGTCAACGGGCTTCATAATCCACGCGTCAATTTCAACGCCGTCGCTGGCCTTGACCTTGAAGTGCTCCGGCTTCGAGAGTTTGTAGTCCTTAATCCATCCGTTGAAGTCCGTAACCTTCTTTTCCTTCCCGTCACGGAGAACGTAGAGCTCCGTTGGAGTGACCGCGTCCTGGGCGGTGACGGCTATGTAGTCCCCGATGGCAAAGCTCTCGACGCTTCTATTACCACTGATGACACGCTCGATTCTCCCCTCAAGGTTTACCCTGAAGAGGTTCGCCCTCGGGCCATCCGTTGCCACGTAATAAACCCAGCCGTCCCTGAAAACCAGCTCCGCCCTCTGGCTCCCCCTGACGTCGCAGTTGAGGGAGTTGTAGGCCGAGCGGTCGAGTTCCGAGGTGAGCTTCCTCATCTCGCCCGTCTCCGGGTTGTAGTGGTAGATGTGTGTGTTTGTTGGAATGCCCCTCTCGCGGGTGTTTGCCTTGAGGATGAACGTACCGTCGTCGAGGGGAATGAAGTCCTGAACGCTCCACTCTCCGGGAGTGAGCCTTTTCGCCTTCCTGCCCTCAAGGGCGTAGAGGTCGCTCACCATGGGCTTCCTCTCGCGGTCTTCCTGGGCAATGAAGTAGAGCCTGCCCTTGTGGAAGCGAACCTGCGAGACGTCGAGGTTCTTGGGGGTTAAGCGCCTTTTTCTGCCCGTCTCGATGTCCACCAGATAGACGACGCTCCTCTTTCCGTAGACCCAGCCGACACCGTTGAACCAGAAGGGAATCTCCTTGATGACGTGGACGTCGTCCTTCGGCTTCTTCTCGATGTCCACTGGCGTGACGACCGCTATGCCCTTCCCGTCCTCGGTGAATCGGAGGTTCTTAATCCCGTACTTGAACTTCGCCAAAAGCCTTGCCTCGCCGCCGTCGGTCGGGATTACGTACAGCTCGGCCTCGTCGCCTTTATCGCGCTTTGAGGTGAAAGCTATCAGCTTCCCGTCCGGTGAGAAGCGCGGATTCCCGTCCTTCTTTCCTGAGGTGAAGGGCCTGACCTTTCTGCCGTCGTAGAGGTAGAGCCTTGAGAAGTAGTCGTCCTTCTCAACGCTTATCTCCGTCACCTGAAAGACGAGCCTTCTTCCGAAGGCGTCGATGTTTCCCACGAGCTTGAACTTCCCGAGGTCTTTAATGCTCAATCCCTTAGGCATAAGAATCACCGAATAAACTGGATGTATTTCGTATAAAAGCTTAGCGTTTCGATGATTATCGAGAAGCTTTCAAACCCGCCTAACCTTTTTAAATCCCCCTTCTCCCTTTTATCCGGGAGGTGGCGGCCGTGACCGTCAAGGTCCGCTTTGATAAGGAAGTGAGAGACTACGCCAAAAGTGAGAAGATTAAGGATCAGGTTCTCAGGCTCACCGAGACGGCTTTAGCTCAGGCGCTTGAGAAGTTCCACAGGAGAATGATAATCATAGAAGGGGACACACTGAGGAAGGCGGAATTAGCGGGAATCCTGGCCGGCGCATCGGCCCGGGTTCTCAGGGATGTCCTGGATGAGCTCAAGGAGAAAAGGCTGAGGGATGAGAGTGAGGATAAAATTGAGGTCCTCTACGCGACGGACGCGCTCGGCGAGGATACCTTTGGAAGGAAGCGCTACGAGGCTTTCAGGAAGCACTTCGACCTTTTGGCAGGGGGTGCCGAGGTAAAGGCGGTTACCTTCAAGCACACCCGCGACATCCTCGGAAGGACGTACGACCTGCTCGTCCTTGATATGAGCTACGATTACTTCCCCAACGACCTTGGTAGGATTATCGAGACCGTCCGCGGCGGAGGACTCATCTTCATACTCGCCCACCCATTCGAGAAGTGGAAGAACATGTGGACGGGCTTCCACAAGAGCCTCGTCACGCCGCCCTACACGATAGACGACGTCAAGAAGCGCTTCAACAGGCGCCTCATCAGGAAGTTCACCGAGCATGAGGGCATCTACATCATCACCGAGAACGGAAAGCTCAGGAAGAAGCCAAAGAGGAACAAAACTCAGGCAAAGATCAGAGCGAGGAAGGGCGTTGAGATTCCCGAGGAGACTATCTTCCCGCGCGAGCTCTACGAGATGGCCCTCACCGAAGGGCAGGTTGAAGTCCTTAAGGCCTTTGAGGGTCTGGTTGAGGAGGAGGGCATGCTTGTCCTCACCGCTGACAGGGGCCGTGGAAAGAGCGTCTCCGTTGGAATAGCCGCGATCGGACTCGCAGTGGCGCTCAAGAAGAGAACCAGAATAGTCGTGACTGCCCCCGAGCCGGAGAACGTCCAGGCCCTCTTCCGCTTCGCCAAGAGGGCCTTAGAGAGGCTCGGGTTCAAGCCGCACGTCGTCGAGGAGAGGGGCCTCATCAAGGAGCTCTACGCGAGGAAGATCGGCCTCCGCTATTATCCCCCCGCTGAAGGCTACAAAAAGACCGCCGACCTGTACATCCTCGATGAGGCCGCCGGAATCCACGTCCCGATACTCCACAGGTACCTCAGCAAGCCGCGTGTGGTGTACTCCTCCACCATACACGGCTACGAGGGAGCGGGAAGGGGCTTCTCGGTCAAGTTCCTGAAGAGGGCCAGGGAGAAGCGCTCCTTTAAGGAGCTCCACATGGAGGAGCCGATACGCTACGCCGAGGGCGACCCCATTGAGAAGTGGCTCTTTGACGTCCTCCTGCTCGATGCCGAGCCAGTTGAGCTTACCGATGAGGACTACGAGCTCATAAAGAGCAAGGAGGTCTACTTCGAGGAGCCCGACCTCGACGACTGGTTCGAGAACGACAGGGAAGACCTCAGAAACTTCGTCGGCATCTACATTTTAGCGCACTACCGCAACAGGCCCAGCGACGTTGCCCTGCTCGCCGATGCGCCCCACCACAGGGCGAGGGTTCTCCGCCTCAAGAACGGCAAGATAGTTACGGCGATTCAGATAGCCGAGGAGGGCAACATACCCAAGAAGGTCATCGAGAAGATGGCGAAAGGCTACAAGCCGCGCGGCAACATAATCCCGGACATGATGGTCAAGCACCACATGGCGAAGGAGTTCGCGAAGCTGAGGGGATACAGGATAGTTAGAATTGCCACCCACCCGGACGCGATGGACATGGGACTTGGAAGCAAGGCGCTGGAGCTCCTTGAGAAGGAAGCGAGGGAGAAAGGCCTCGACTGGATAGGCTCGGGCTTCGGTGCGAGTGAAGAGCTTGCCCGCTTCTGGGTCCGGAACGGCTTCGCGGTGGTGCACCTCAGTCCAGCCCGCAACCCGGTCAGCGGTGAGTTCACCGCGATAGTCCTCAAGCCGATAAGCGAGAGGGCGAAGAAGATCATCAAGAAGGCCAACGACGAGTTCCGCATAAGGCTGACGGAGTGGCTGGGCGATACCCACAGGGAGCTTGAGCCCGGGATAGCGCGCTGGCTTTTCGAGACGCCCTTCGGTGAGGCCGTGGATTATCCGGTTTACCTCACTGACGTCCAGAAGAAGAGACTGGACGCCTTCACGGGCAAGGTTCTCACTTACGACACCGTGCTTGACTCTGTCAAGCCGATAGTGAAGCTCTACTTCCTGGACGGCTGGATGAAGCCCTACCTCGACGAACGCCAGATAAAGCTGCTGATCTACAGGGTCCTTCAGTCTCACAGCTGGGAGGAGACGGCGAAACTCATAGACAGGACTGAGACCTTCACGATGATAGAGGTGCGGGACATCATTAGAGGGCTCTGGTACTACTACAAACGGGTAATGAAATAAGATTTAACCAATCCTGACTAACTTTTTATACCCCAACGTCATACCGGGCATTAGCGGGTATTGATTTATTATAACATCGGTGACAGCTATGGCGGGTGGAAGTTGGGAAAAGATAGTTTCGATAACCAAGGGTGGCATGAAGAGCATAGGAATGATGAAAAAACGTATAGGTCGCGGAAAAAAGATAGCACTGCTTATAGATGGGCCAAACATCCTCAGGAAGGAGTTCGGGATAAAGCTGGAAGATATAGTTGAGGCTCTCGAGGGCATAGGAGACATCAGGGTGGCCAAGGTTGTCCTCAACCAGTACGCCCCCCAAGGACTCATAGAGGCTGTGTCCAACCAGGGCTTTGATGTTGCTGTTGTCTCCGGGGAGACGGGGGTAAAGCTGGCCGTGGAAGCTATGCGTGAGATTTACAATCCACACATAGACGTCATCGCGCTGGCCACACGCAACGCGGAGTTCCTCCCGGTCATACTAAAAGCTAAGGAAAAAGGAAAGGAGGCGGTGGTCATAGGGATAGAACCCGGGTTTTCGGTGGCCCTCAAGCATGCCGCCGATTACACCATAACGCTGGGGGAAGGCGGTGAGGGGCGATGAAAGAGACCCTCTTTAAGGTTCTTAGAAGGGGAGAGAAGGAGACCAAACCCCCGGAGGAGAAACCTCCCAAGCCCAAGATTAGGAAAGATATAGGCCTGATAATCGATGGGCCTAATATCCTCCGGAAGGAGTTCGGGATAAAGCTGGAGGACATCATGGAAGCCCTTGAAAAAGTTGGGAAAGTACGCATAGCCAAGGTTGTCCTCAACCAGTACGCCCCCCAAGGACTCATCGAAGCCGTAGTCAATCAGGGACTTGAACCGATAATCGTTGCTGGGGATACCGACGTCCGGGTGGCGATCGAGGCCATGGAGATGATTTACAGCTCCGACGTTGGGGTCATCGCACTGGCGACCCGTGACGCGGATTTCCTGCCGATAATAAACGAGGCAAAGAGTCAGGGAAAGGAAACCATAGTAATTGGGGCGGATCCAGGTTTTTCGGTGGCCCTTCAGAACGCGGCCGACTACGTTATAAAAATGACGAGCCGTGGAGATGCTGAGAGGAGTCCGAATGGTTTTTAAGTTTCTTCCCTAGATTGTTTGGTGGGGCATTTGATGGTTGAAATCGCTCTATTTGTACTTGGTTTTGTCCTTCTAATCTGGGGTAGCGACGTCTTCGTTGATGCTGCATCCCGTGTTGCGAAAGGCTTTGGTGTCAGCGAGTTCCTAATTGCCCTAATCCTTGCGAGTATAGCCACGACCCTTCCAGAGGTGACCGTGTCCGCTGTAGCGGCGTTTCACAAAAACAGTGGCATAGCCCTTGGAAACGCGGTGGGCAGTGCCCTCGCCAATATCTCCCTCATCCTCGGCGTTTCCTCCATCATCCGTCCCCTGGAGGTGGACACCGACGCATGGAAGAACGCCCTTTTTATGCTGGGGATAACCCTTTACTCGGCCATCCTCATGTACGATGGCACGATAAGCCGTCTCGACGGCCTCACGCTTGTACTCATCTACTTCGGTTTTCTGTACTTCCTCCACTCCAAGCACGTGCGGCTGGGGTACGGTGAGGTGGAGGGAGGAAACCCTCGCAGAGACCTACTGATAATGCTCGGCAGTGGGCTGGCGGTTGTTTTAGGGGCTAGGGTAGTCGTCAGCACAGCTGTGGAGCTTGCGAGGACGCTGGGCATCCCTGAGGTTGTCATAGGGTTGACCCTCGTTTCTGTGGGCACGTCCATGCCGGAACTTGCCAATTCTCTGACCGCCACACTGAAGAACCTTCCCAACATAAGCGTTGGGAACATAGTAGGTGCAAACATCCTGGATATCCTGATGGTGATTGGGATAGCGGCCTTGATACACCCGATACGGGTTGATCCGGGTATCTTCTCTTTCACCCTCCCGCTGACGCTCCTCGTCATGGGCCTACTGACAGGAATCCTGAGGTTAAGAAGTAGGGTCGACAGGATGACCGGTGCGGCCTTCCTCGCGGTGTATTCGTACTTCCTCTACGTTCAGTTCGGAGGCTGAGGCCGTACCGTCTGTTTTTAGATTTTCTTCTGCCCGGAGATTAAGCCGTGATTCCCACATCTGGGAAGCAAACCTTTATTTACCCTGTTATCACCATCTCTTTGAAAATGATAACTTGGTATTAACATCTTGGAGGTGAGCGGATGAGAAAACTCGCCGTGCTGATGATTCTGGCGCTGCTGATTGGGATGGCTGGATCTGTCAGTCCCGTTAAGGGCGCGGAAAGCAAAGAACTCACGATCTACACCTACGACAGCTTTGTGAGCTACGGTCTAGCAAACGCCACCATACCTGAGTTTGAAAAGGCTTATGGGGTTAAAGTCAATGTGATAACCGCGGGGGACGCTGGGGAGGTCCTGAACAAGCTGATCCTTGAAAAGGGCAATCCTCAAGCCGACGTCGTCATCGGGATAGACAACAGCCTCGCGGCCAAGGCCATCGATGCGGGCGTCCTTGAGGTTTACAGACCCCCCAACATCAACGTCGTTCCAAAGGAGCTGATAGACGCACTTGACCCCACCTATCACCTAATCCCCTATGACTACGGTGCCATCGCCATCGTCTACAAGAAGAATCAGGTGCAGAACCCTCCGGAGACTTTTGGGGACCTCCTTAACCCCAAGTGGAAGAAGAGTCTTATCCTGGAGGATCCCAGAACGAGCTCCACTGGGATGGCATTCCTTCTGTGGACCATCGCGGCCTACGGAGACCCCGGCTGGCTATACTACTGGGAGAAGCTAAAACCCCAGATATACCAGATAACCAAGGGCTGGGACGCTGGATGGGAGATGTGGGATAAAGGTGAGGCTCCCCTGTTCCTCAGCTACGCAACAGACCCTGCCTACGACGCCTACTATTACACCAACGGTACGGAACCAAACATAGGTGCGATTCTGCTCAACAACACCGCTTACATTCAGGTTGAGGGCATTGGTATAGTAAAGGGCTGCAAGCACCCGGATCTCGCAAAGAAGTTTGTGGAATTCGTCCTGAGTAAGGAGTTCCAGAGGGAGGTGCCCCTTCATAACTGGATGTTTCCGGCGAGTAAAGAAGTTGGGCTTCCTGGAGTCTATAAGTACGCCGCGAAGCCCAGGAAGATCCTCGATCCAAAGCCCGGGGAGATAAAGGCTAACTACAACAGGTGGTTGCAGGAGTGGACGGAGCTTATGGTTGAGGGCAAGAGTCCAGAGGAGATAATAAAAGAACATGAGACCAGGACCGGCTCGGAAAAAAGCATATGCGGTCCGGTGGCGATAGTCGCCCTCGCGGTAATTCCGCTCCTCCTCAGGAAGAGGAGGTGAGGTTTCTCCTTTTCCTTTCCCACCGCAACTTTTATAAGAGCGCCCCGGCACCTTAGGAGCGAGGGCCCGTAGCCTAGCAGGATAGGGCGCCGGCCTTCTAAGCCGGAGGTCGCGGGTTCGAATCCCGCCGGGCCCGCCATTCTCGAAATAATCGCTTCCATGCGCCTCACCTTCTCTAAATGCTCTTTAAGAAGCTTGTTTGTGAGGGCCGAGATGTTAAAGCCCTCTTCCTTGAGACCGCCGACCACTTCTTTATCCAAGTACAAATGAACGCGCGTCTTTCGCCTTTTCTGAGGCTTTCGAGCCCGATGAGAGCCCTGTTTAGACGGCCCACTACTACCCACTTTGGCCCACCTATGGGATAATGGCCGGAGGTGGATATTAAGACTGCGGTCATGCGGATCACCAAAGGTCCTTTAGATCTCCAATCTGGAATTTCCAAAGTTTGGCTATGGTCTCCATGCGGTTAGAAAAGCCGTCGCTAAGAATGTATGACTTATCAGAGCTTATACGGAGCATTTTCAGGGCCAGCATTTTCTTTATGACTCTAAAGTACACCACCTGGTCGCTCTTGTCCTTGAACATCTCCTTGTAGTCATCTGGATAAAGGCGGCCCTGCTCCTTAATGCGTTCGAGGACTTTGTACGCTATCTCCAGGCTCCTGCCGTCGAAGATTAGTTCGAGTGGGCTATCGGCCGGCTCATATGTGGGGATTTTGAGAGCGACATAATCTGGAAGTTTTCTTCGCCTTGGCATACTAACACCACCTTTTAGTTAGCCAAACAATCTAAAATATTATTCTCCAAGTTCCACTCACGGAATTGGAGAGTATAGTAACAGTTCTTGTTAGTATGAGGGGTTTGGTGGCGATTGGAGTTGGTTGTTCGCGGGAAAGTTTTTGGAAAGACGGATAATATACAGAGGCTGTTAGTATCTTGAACGTTAACATCCATACGAAAGTTAACGGTCATTTTTCAACCCCCAATACAGCCATGGCATGACTTTCTCAGAGCCGCACTTTGGGCATTTATCTGGTACAGTAAGCCTCTTCCAAGTGTGGCCACAGTCGAGACACTTCCATTCGGGCCTCAAATCTTTAAACACCAACCTTCACCTCCACAGGCTCCTCTTCCATGCGTATTATAATCTCCTCTGGAGTCTCCAACGCCACAAAATCCAGGCCATTGACTATGAACTCAGCCTTTCTGACCATCGAGAAGATGAGAGCCTTGTATTCGTCGAGCGTCATCTTGCAGGCGCTCTTGAGGAACTCCCTCTCACTTTCATGCTCCTTGAGGAACTCTCTATAAAGCTCCCCGAGCACTTCCCTCTCGGCCTTCAGCATGCCGGCAGGAGTTCCCCTGTACTTCTCCTGGTAGCGCTTCCGTATGAGCCTACCAACTCTAGTCCTCCCATCCCAATACCGCCCCTTCCTCTTTTCCCACTCCTTCACGAGCTGTCTTTCGAGTTCAAAGATTTCCATAGCTTCCTCGTCTGGTTCGAAGAACGGGCACTTTCTCGCGTAAGTTGAGGAGACGTAGAGGGAGAAGTCCGCCTCCCCAAGGCCATACGTGCAGAAACCCCTCTTCCTAATATTGTCTTTGAAGCGCTCCTCATAGATCCTGATGAAGTGCCTACACACCCTACAACTCCTTCCAACCTCACTCACGGCCATCACGCTCCTTACCTTGCGAGTCGAAAGATTCTTCGACTGCCAAGGTCAGCCAGTCCAAGAACTCCATAATATTCTCGCCTTCTTTTTCTGTTAGCTCTTTTGTGACATTAGTCCAGTCGAACCTGACAATGTATTTGTGCCGTTTCGAGTCATATCTGAACGTCAATGCGATGTCGTCATGACTCTCATTGTCCTCAATCTCATAGTAACCCCATTCTATCTTTTTCACCCGAATCGCCACGCCCCGTCACCCCTCCTCGATTTTTCCCACGACCTTGTATCCCCGTTTGAGGAGCTCATCAGTGAGTTTGTTGAGCTCTTCAAGACTGCCCGCATCAACGATGAGAACCATCTCTGCTTCAATGAACTCGCCCCTCATGCACAAATCCCAATGAGGGCAATTTCTGTCGCACTGCCTGTTGTGGTACGGGTGGTTCTCTTCCTTCAGACAAATCTCAAACCACTTATTCTCAACCCTAACTCTAACCACGCCCCGTCACCTCCTTTCGAGGAGGAATTTTAAGTCGGTCCTGAGGTCTTCGAGAGAGTTTGAAACGATTAAGTCATCCATGTCTAAAATTGCATAATAATCCCGCTTCTTGCCCTCATACCGAGTCTCGAACTGAGGCTTCACATTTAAAACGTTGAACATGACGAACTTCTCCCCGCCAATGCTAACGAAATAGTAAAGAGGGACCCTCAGCATTCTGGCAACCCTGCGAATCCTGAGGAACTGCCCGCCATTCAACTCCAACTCCCGGCCTTCGACAGTTCTCGGGCTCTTGAACTTTAACTCAAAAGCTGCTAACACTTTCTCGTCCCTAAAGCGCCCGAACCGGTCATAAACCGGCTTGAAGAGTATTGAATCCACATCAGTCATCCTGTACTGCCTGTAAAACAAGTGCTCAATAAGCCTGCTGAAGTACATCCTATTCCTCCCATCCTTCACCATGCGCTCCATGTAATCAAAAGCCGGGTCAAAATAATTCGGGCCCGCCTTCACATCAAAATGAACCATAGTAGCGCGGGAAGCCATCAACTCACCTCCGCTAAAGCGGTTTTAATGACCTCATCCAATGGCTTCAGCAACTCCTCCGCTCTGATAGGCTTCATCCTGTGCGCTCTTTTTGGAGCGAGGCTGATGTCCATGACCTCCGCGTGGCCATCTCCTGACATCTTCCACGCCTGCGTCTCCAAATACACCCGCAACAGCCACCTCTCGTAAGCCCTCTTCGCCACCTCATAATCCTCAGCCTCAATGACAACCTCTTCAAAAACCAACTGCCTTCCCCCATCCCTCACCTCAAAAAAACCGTAAGCCTTCATGCCCTCACCTCCCTGAGGGCCTCAAGGAATCCCTCGTAGTATTCACCGCCGCCCTCAAACTGCTTCATGAACTTCGCCTTCTCCTCCAGCTCCTGAATCCGCTTCTCCAGCTTCTTCAACCTCTGTAAAGCCGCGTTAATAACCTCCAGCCGCCCCTCCTCGTAAGCCGCCTTGAGGGGCTCATTCCTGAGAGAATACGAAAACCTCAAATTCTCCGCCCTGGCCCTTTCGCGCTCAAGCCACGCTACCACGTCCGCCACTGTGGGCCTTTCGGCCTGCTCCAACACCGCCCGCTCCCGAGCCACAAACTCCCAAAACCCGGCTTCCAACTCAGACATCTGCATTCACCTCCAGCTTCTTAACCTTCCAGCCGAGGAGACCGACCTCATGCGAAGGCTCAAGAACGAGGCCGAGCTCCTTAGAAACGAAAACCTTGCCCCCAAGCACAAACCAACGCTTCTGGAACGCTTCTGCCTTCTTCATCAACGCCTCGCCCTTCTCAGAATAACCAAGCCTCCTGAACAATTCGAGGAGCTTGAGCTCCTTATAAGTAGAGAGAACTTGATGAATTTCTTCCCTAAGCTCAGTAGCTTCACGGTCTTTCTTCGACAATTGTTCCATTTTGAGCTTCTCAAGTTGGAGAACAAGTCTCTCGATTTTCTTGTCTCTCTTCTCTAATTCTTCTTGCAGTTTTTCAATGATTTTGTCTTTCTTCTCGTTCTCTTTAATTAGATGGGCCGTGAACTCTTTTTCTTGTTCCAGAAGCTCTTCCAACTCCCTGACCTTGGCCATTAGGTCAATGATGTTCTGGTTTCTGTGTTCAAGAAGCAAAATAAACCCCTTCGGCCTTGATATACCCAACTTCTTACACATCTCATCAAATTCAAGAAACTTTGATTGTGGCACGTTCATTGAAAGTAGACGCAATGGTTCTCCGTATTCAGAAGGCCTTCCCGGGCCGGCCCTGACTTTCTTTCGTTTTCTGGCCATGGGGAAAACACCTTCATAGACCAGTGTTTCCATTGGAGACCACCAGAAGCTTATTTGCCTTGTAGAACTCCCACATGTCGAGGATTAGGTCCCCCCAACTCATTTTGTGCTCATTTTTGTATCTCTCCATCTCTTTGACCGCATCGGGAGGCAGAAGTGCGTCAATTCTGACACTCCGAACCCCATACTTTGGTTTCCGTCCCATCGTCATCACCTTGTGAGTATATTGCTCACGTGAGTAAATTACACACACAAACTTATAAGCTTTTTGGTCTGCCGTAATATTTACAAAACCGTTGCGTAAAATGTACAATTTTGGCAGAATTTTTACTGTATAAATTTAGAGCTCAAGAAAGCGGTCATGAGAGGTCTGTATCAATCTGTAAAAGGGGTGAGATAGCTTAGAATAGATGAATTAATAATTACTGTAATTATTAAACTTGAAATAAATAACTATAACTAAGCTGTTTGAGCAAGTTGTATTCCTCTCCAGGGGACATGATTTTTGCCTGAGAAAAGGCCTGAATACGCTTCATTAACTCTTTTCCTTGTGGACTTATAAGCTTGTCGAATTTATGGATGGCTAAGATGAGAACTTCTACGGCATCTCTATGAGATAGATTCAACTCTACACGGGCGTTTGTTGGTACGACAATGTATCCTCTGACTCCAACTTTTGCAATAATGAATGCACTGCCCAATATTTGGACAACTTTAGATTCACTATTCAATTCTATCTTTCTGATAACAGCCTCTACATAATCGTTCCCCTCTATTCCTAAAACTTCCCTATCCCCTTTGGGGATTAAGACTCTGCCCTTTGGATCAAGTCTTGCATGAAACTTTGCGAGTGGTTCTTTGCTTTCCCTCACTGTCTCACCTCTTCGCATGCTGATTTTACGAATTATTCTTACGGTATGAATGTTTAAAAGGTTTGAGAAAATTTCTCGTGGGTGGGATTTTTACCCTTAGCGTGAATTACCCACAATCCTTTTAATTTCCTTTTGAGTAATTTTTACGTAAGGAATAAATGGTGGTGCTCATGGGATTCGGCGACTTCTTTAAGAAAGTTGGAGAAGCCACTAAAAAGGCAATGGATAAAGCCGCCAAGGAAGCGAGGTATCGCGCCAAGGCGCTTGAGATTAAACGGGAAATTGCAGAGGCAGAGAGAAGATTTAAAGAAGAAGTTACGAGAAAGGAGTTTGAGGCTAAGCGAGAAATTCTTTCTCAGCTTAAGATGAGGCAGCTTGAGGCTGTTTGTGCTGCTAAAGGTATTCCTACTTACCGAACACAAATAGTGAATGGGGAGGAACGCCGTTACAAAATAAGGAACAAAGACGAGCTGATTGATGTTGTGGCAAGTCATTTAACCGTGGAGGAAGTCGCCGAGGTCGCGAAGAGGTATAAGGTAAAGTCTCGGCATGTAGTTCAGCACTTCACGAAGTGGCTTGAAGAGGCCAATGAGGCTCTAAAGGCCTTCAAGGAGCAGAAGCAGAAAGAGCTTGAGGAATACAAGGCTCAACTTTTTGGAGAGGAATCTCATGAGATTGCTTCCATTGAGCTTGAGTCTGAGACTGTTGAATCTCTTGGTGGAGAGGAGCTTGGAGGGTATTCACTTGAAGAGGACAACCATCAGCCCGAACTTGATGTTGTAGATATTCTCTTTGATTTCGAGCCGGAAACTGTGAGGGATGAAGAGGATCTTGAAAAGCAGCTTTATCAGTACCTTAGGGCACGCCTTGGGAGGCGTGTTGTCCGCCAGTATCCTGTTGGAGATCAGAAGATTGATATTGCTATTGATGGCAATGTTGGGATTGAACTCAAGATTGCTGAGAGTCGGAGTAAGCTCCAGCGTCTTGTGGGGCAGGTCTTGGACTATGTTGAGTATTTTGACGAGGTTATCGCGGTGATCCTTGATGTTGGAGCCAATGTTGACATTGACAAGTATATAAAGAAACTCCGGAGACTTGGCGCAAAGGTCATTGTTCTTGAGGGAGACATTAAAAGGAAAGGTCCTTCCAAGGAGATTATTATCAAAGACTCCAGGAGGAAAATAATTATACGGTAGTTTCTACTTTTTCTTCACTAATAGTTCTTGGCAGTTGTCTAGGGGCTCACCTCGGG
>Ga0256840_1000211_pt1 | contig 56675 bp, 64 predicted proteins | sample 355202metaG_FD_185969 | JGI IMG/M metagenome (GOLD analysis project Ga0256840, IMG submission 185969) | Hydrothermal vent microbial communities from Mid Atlantic Ridge, Atlantic Ocean - 355-202 | ecosystem: Environmental > Aquatic > Marine > Hydrothermal vents | place: Atlantic Ocean: Mid...
CCTGATTACGTACGAGTCTCAGCCATTTTATAAAAATGGCCGATTCAACTGTTATACGTCATCTCGGCAGGGATTCACATTATGCTATCCTGCATAATGCCCTTTGGGTAAATGCAAATCTGTTCCAGACAGATTTGTGCCGAGATCTAGAACCCAAGGATGGGGTGATTGTATAATCAAGTATAAGCTAATTATCCAGGTCGTATGTCCCTATACACTGGATACCAGCAATCCCTGCTGGTATGACGTGGGTCTAGTGTGTTATATACGGCTGAAGCTCATGGGTAATCAGGTAAACATATTAATTTTTTACTTGAAAAAATCTATTATTTGCTGATAGTGCTGAGCATCTTCAATCTTTCCTCTTTTTAATGCACCTTGCTGGAATATTTTACTTTTCTTTAATAACATAGCAATAGCTTGTTGTTTATTTTCAGCATTTAACATATTTCCTTCAATTACTTTCTGTAATGCTTTAATCCTATACCGATCCATTCCCCAATATTTTTGAGAAAGCTGATCTTCATGCCCACCATATTTGAGAATTTGTGGCTCTTCAATATAGAGTACTGGGTATTTTGAAGTAATGCGCAACCATAAATCATAATCCTCACATGCGGGAAGCTCAACATCAAAAAAACCGACATCATCAAAGACAGAGCGATGAACAACAATTGATGACGGGGACATTGCACACAAAGGCAAGCATTGCGGAAAAATCCAGCCACCTGTTTTCCGGTGTTTTTTCATTTGATTGACTCGGACACCATTTCTTATCCAAATTTCTTCTGTATGACAAACCTTTTGTTCAGGACTTAATTCTAGCAAAGAAAATTGCTTTTCCAGTTTCCCCGGCAGCCATTCATCATCCGAGTCCAAAAAAGCCACCCATTCCCCTTTGGCAACATCCAGCCCCTTATTCCTAGCGCTACTAACCCCACTATTTGACTGGTAATAATAGTGGACATCAGGAAATTCTGCTTGTATCATTTCAGCTGAATCATCCGTCGAACCATCATCAATGACGATCACCTCATACTCACTTAATGTTTGCTTATACACCGACTTCAATGCACGTTTTAATAAAACAGCTCGATTAAAAGTGGGGATAATGACACTCACTAAACACATATAAAAGCCTTATATTTTAATTAATTGTTGAAGTTTGTTAATAAATAACTTAAATTAAATACACTAACAAAATAAAGGAGTCACTTATGTCGGCCGTTATGCATGAAACACCTGATAGACGTCAACATAATCATCATTTAGTTTCTGAACTACAACAAGGAAGGAGTCAAGTCTGGTCTTTATACTGTGAAATCGCCGACTTAAAACCCTTTTCTGCTTCGTCTGAAATTCACGCGACCTTAACTCAGTTTTCTCAACTATTGGTTGATTATGTTTCTCTAGGTCACTTTGGTATTTATGAATACCTTTTATCAGGAAATGAGCGCAGAGAAAAAGTGCTGACTGCTGCAAAAAGTATTTACCCTGAATTTTCAAGGACAACCGAAGCTGTTATTGCCTTTAATGACAAATATGATGATAATAAAAATAGCTTTAAAACTGCGGGGTTAGAAGCAGACCTATCTGTATTAGGGGAAGACCTAGCAAAAAGAATCGAGCTCGAAGATGAACTTTGTCGCCTAGTTCTAAAATAAAATACTACCTGATTACCCATGAGCTTCCGCCATTTAAAAAAAGCCAACATTGCAACCCCGTCATTCCTGCATTCTCTTAGCAGGAATCTAGTTCACTGAAAATGGATCCCCGATAAAAGACCTCGGGGATGACGCGTGGCCCAAGGGTTTATTCTTTTTCCATATGATTTGACGGAAACTCATGGGTAATCAGGAAATACTTTATCCTTTCTTTAAAGTGAAACAGGTCTTCATAAAAAGCAGAAGAGGCTGATTTTTTTGCCCACCATCCGCCGAATAGGTGGGCAGAAAAGATTGCCCACCCTACAGCTATAAACTGCTCCGCCTTAATTTTGTAGCCATTTTAAGCTACACTTATCGTCAAAAACGGCAGGCTAAAGCTCCCACATATGCTTCGCGCGGTCACGGATGCGGAATTTATAAGCTGCTGATTTTTGTCGATAGCAAGGCGCTGAAACAGGCGCATAGCAAGCTACGCAATTGTTTCAGCAACGTAGCTATTGGCAAAAACTCAGCGGTTAGAAAACCGCAGTCGTGACCGCGCGAAGTATAATCAAGTTATAATTTAACTTTCACCTGTCGTTGTTCCTGTCCCTCTCCCATCGGACTCCTTAATAAAACGTTCTTTCAATCGTTTAAATGCTGACCATAAGGTTTTATCCATCACCACTTCGTTCCCGATAGAAACAATAACTCGAGTGAGCTCAGGAATTTTTGTTTTAGTGGAAATCATGTAAATCGGTTGCACGTAAAGCATCGAGTTTTCCATCGGTAAAATAATCATTCGCCCTCTTTCAACTCTTGATCCATGTTGATCCCATAAGGTAAACTGCTCCGATATTTCAGGGCTCTGGTCAATTAATGCATCAACCTGTGCTGGCCCATTAACCTGTATATCTTTATTAAATTTATGTACCGTAATACTCGGAGAATAAGTATCAGTACACGACACATTGTCAGAAGTACCTGCAACCCCCACCATACTTAAATTATCACGATGTACTGGAGTCATCGGGTTAATCATCACAAACTCTTCTCTATCATTACAATTATTAAAGTCCATAGTAATAAAGTAAGGGAGTACTAGCTTCTCATTGACTGTCGCAAACTGCCATGTTTCTGCTTGTTCATAAAATAACTCTGGCGTTTTTTGATGATATTTTGCATAGACTCTCATTTGCAGGTGATACAAATCTCGAGGGTAGCGTAAATGCTTACTTAGTATGTCAGGCATACTATCTAAACTATGAAAAACACCAGGATATGCGCGACTATAAGCCTTAATAATAGGATCTGTTGGGTTTGAAATATAATAACTTACAGCACCACTATAAGCATCTACAGTAATTTTTATTGAATTTCGAATATAATTAAACTCATGCCGGCCATCTAGGTAATCATGTGCAGCAGGCTTTGAAACCGGGTAGTGGTTTGATAAGGTATAAGCATCTTGTATCCAAAAGAACCTATCTTTAGTCACAACAAGATATGGGTCTTTATCTAAGTGTAAAAATGGGGTGATTTTATTAATACGCTTAATGATATTCCTATGTAACATCACCTTACTTTTCTTATTTATATTAGTAGAAAAGAACACCTTTTCATCTTTAAGATAAAAAGCCAGCAATGCCTTCCTAAAATAAGAAGGGATAGAGATTCCTGCCCCCCCCATATAACCAGCGTCCAAAGTAGGGTCACTACCCGCTAATCCCATGATTTTTAATTTATTGGGAACAACTGCATATTTGTAATTTTCTTGTCCAAAATATATATCTGCCTTGGTAACACTAAAGCCTTTTGTTGATGACAAATTAAGATCACGCAGGTACCAAGTAATAGGCTTGGCTGCATCTTGAGCTGCGGGCGTTATCACTGCACCAAAACCATGGGTGTAACGTAAATGGGTATTTTCCCAGTTTTGAGCCGAGCTTGGGAGTTTTTTAATATTCATTTCCCTGGCAGCTAAATTGACTTGCTGAAAATGGCCATTAAGAAAATACCGGTCTTCATCAACTTCAACAAACCGATAATAAGGCCTAATTCCTTGTAGTTGCATATAGACATCAGTCAAAAACTCCCGATCCCAAACAGGAATATTTTCAAAGTGTTGTTGAGTGCTCCACTTTTCAATATCTTTAGTTGCATCTAATTTAACTAAAAAATCGACAGTTTTAATATTATTCAAATCATACGCATCTAAAGTCGCATCAATATTGTTCTGCATAAAGAACTTTTCAGTACTAACAGGACTTGGCTTAACAATAAACTTTTCCATTAAATCAGGAATTAATTGTATTTTTTGCAAGCCCAAAACAACTAGGAACGCGACTACAGAGATAAAAAAAGGCGTTTTAACTCGATGCTTTTCCGAAAAAATAAAAATAACTGCCGTCACCGCAGTGGCTATAAAGGTAAAAATAGACAACCAAATCAAAGGTAATTGATAACGTATTTCTACAAACCCAGGACCAAAAAATACAGGTTCATGACTGTCAACATACAACAATGAAAAACGATCTAGAAAAAAACCCCACACTACAAAAAGCACCACAAAAGCAATTAATATTGTTAAGTGTATTTTTGCTCCTAAAGGAAATTCTTGGTTCTGGTTAGGTACAAAAATATGCTCCAACCAGTACAGGCAGCCAACTAGAATAAACAGTAAAGAGGCGACAATAACTAATTCTTGTTGAATCAGCATATAGACGGGATAAGAAAACAAGTAGAAACTAACATCATTTCCATAAACCGGCTCAGTCACTCCAGCATCACTACCAAAAAAGAACAAAATAGCGGATTCCCATTGGTTATAAAATGGCAATGCAATAATAATCGCTAAAATCAATGATAAAGGCGTATATACTTTTGCTGATCCATCCATAAACACATCAGCAAACCGTTGAAATCGCTGTCTTTTATCAACATCTAACAACACATCATCAGGGGGGTTTAACCCCAAATAACGTGAAGCAATCCAAAAATGGAAATAGAAAATCGCAAAGAAAACCAGGGTCACGCCACCCGACAAAATAAACCGGTAAAGCAACCTTAACCAGTAATACCCTTCTAGCTCTAATGACCTAAACCACCATAAATCAACTAATAGGTCTAAAAATAGAAAATAGAAAGCAACATATAAAATAATGCCAATAACAAGGGTTGCTCCAGCCAACGCAGGTAACAGTTTCCAGTTACGCATAAATCCTCACTCTATAAAAGTTGTATATTGTCTGTAGATCGTTGCTTATCTGTCAAAATGCAATGAACGATCGACTTCTTTTGTGGCAAAGAGACATTGGGTTAGCCTCTTACGCTATATGAATAGTATTTTAACACTCAATGCTTAAGCTTTGCTTTATATCCTTTAGCTCTAATTGCAATACCAGCGGTTATTTTTGTAAATAAAGAGAGAAATACACTAAGGAACGTGCATAAAACAACTTACCGATTTCTAACTTGTCTTTTTGCTCCAGATGGAATGATCTCATTCGTTGCGTAGCTTGCTATGCGCCTCATGAGATCATTCCATCTGGAACAAAAATCCTACGTTATAATTTCGGGAAGTTATTCCATACACGCTCCTTATTTACTCTTCCCCCCTTGAATGAGGACTTAAAAGCACAAGCTGTGGGTGAGCAGTTACCAAAAACTCATACTCACTAATATTGACATTTACCATAAATAAAATAGAATGGTTATATTTTATTACTATAAGTAATTTTTTAAGTATGGCCCTACCCTCTTCAATAACACCTTTATCACCTCAATACGCTGAAAGCACAGCTATAAACCACCCTCATAAATTAGTTTATGACTCTGTAGGTAGCATTAATGACCCTGCCGTACTTCTCATTATGGGTTTAGGTTCACACATGACTGCTTGGCCTCTACCTCTCTGCCAAGCCATTGCCAAACAAGGGTTTCGTGTTATACGTTTTGATAACCGTGATATTGGCTTATCAGCTAAGCTACAGGGAGTACGTCCACCAGCACTACACCGAGTCATTCTGTCAGGCCTATTTGGGCTAAAACTAGAAACACCCTACACCTTAGAAGATATGGCTCAAGATACCATTAATTTACTTGATGAACTAAAAATTAAAAAAGCTCATGTTATTGGTGCCTCAATGGGCGGCATGATTGCACAGTTAATGGCAATTCATCACCCTGACCGCTTATTAAGCTTGGGGGCAATTATGTCAACTACTAGCGAAGCGCATTTACCTAGAGGTAAAATTTCTGTCCTTTGGGAATTATTCAAACCTCGGCCTAAAAATCAAACGCTGGATCAAGCAGTCAATCAATTGATGAACCTGTGTCGTAAAGCTGGGGGTACTCAATATCAAGAAGACACTCAAATAATGGAGCAACGCTTTCGCCAGTATATACAACGTTCTCTATATCCAGAGGGAGCCGCTCGTCAAGCTGCTGCGGTAGCTGTTGCCACTTCAAGAAAACAGCTCTTGGGCAAAATCAACTTACCCACATTGGTTATTCATGGCACCGAAGACCCACTTTTACCTCACGCTCATGGTGTCGCATTAGCCGAAGCTATTCCTGGTGCACGTTTTGAATCAATAGAAGGCATGGGGCACGACCTTCCATTACCGCTAGTGCCTGTTTTGGCAGAAAAAATTCTTTGCCACCTTATTGCTGATACATCAGAAAATATACATGCTCTATCAGCGTAGGTTTTTGCTATAACCAATGAGGACAATTTAGCCCGTCATTAACATGCAGGCTTAAAGCCTGCACCCGTACCGCTAGCAAAGTAACCGTTCACCTCCCCTTTTGAAAAAAGAGGGGGACTGAACGATTACCTAGCAAATTATTAATTCATATTAAATAATCCAAGACCAAACCTACAAAAATAGCTAAACCGAAGTAATTACTATTTAGGAAGGCTTTAAAACACAAAGTTTTATCCCTATTAAAAATAAGTTTCTGCTGATAAATTGACAGTAAAAAGGCAGTAACAACCCCTGCATAGTAAAAGCTACCCAACTGCTGTATTTGCCCTACCCAAACCAATAAAGCAATAATAATAAGTTGCAGTCCAGCCATAATTTCGCGATCTTTATCACCAAATAAAATGGCAGTTGATTTAACTCCTATTTTCAAATCATCGTCTTTATCAACCATCGCATACATGGTGTCATAGACTAAAGCCCATAGCATGACGGCAAGGTACATAACCCACGCTACCATGGGGATTTCATTTACCTGCGCACTAAATGACATAGGCACAGCAAAGCCAAAAGCGATACCTAAATAGGCTTGTGGCCATTGTGTATATCGCTTCATAAAAGGGTAACTTGCGGCTAAAAATGCGGCAACAAACGACAACATAATGGTCATAAAATTAAGCTGCAACACCAGTATAAACGCCGTTAGACAAAGAACAACAAAAACAATAAGCGCTTCTTTTGGGCTAACTTTACCGGCGGCTATTGGCCTTTGCTTAGTTCTCTCTACATGTGGATCAAAATCCCGGTCTGCATAATCATTAATGACACAGCCCGCTGCCCGCATCAGCACCACACCAGAGCAAATAATAAACAATACAAACAAATCAGGTTTTCCATTACTGGCAACCCATAATGCCCATAATGCAGGCCATAATAAAATTAAAATCCCAATAGGTTTATCAAACCGCGCTAAAACCCAGTATTGCTGTAATCTGTCTACTATTATAGGTCGATTAATTATCATTATCTCTAATTGAATTAATAATTGATGTGGTTGAGTGGCCTTCAAAAAGGGATAACATTTTGACTTCTCCTCCATTGGCTAAAACACTAGCATGTCCAGCAATAGCTGTTACATCGGTATAGTCTCCTCCTTTAGCCAAAATATCTGGTAATAAAAAGTCAATTTCCGGCTTTGGTGTATCTCCTTCAAAAGGCAATACCCAATCAACACACTCCAAAGCAGCCAACATTTCCATTCTATATTGTAAATTATTTAAAGGCCGCTCAGGCCCTTTAAGCCGCGTTACTGATGCATCGCTATTAACAAGGATTATCAACCTATCACCCAAGGCTTTAGCTTGTTGTAGATAACGAACATGTCCTGGGTGTAAAATATCAAAACAACCATTCGTTAAAACAATTTTTTCACCCTCTGCTTTAGCACCTTGCATTGCGTGTTTTATATCCTCTAATGAACCCACACCACGATGATGTGCGCGCTGACCTTGTAAGGCGTAAGATAGCTCTTCAGGGGTAACTGTTGCAGTCCCTAGTTTACCCACTACGATACCGGCTCCCATATTAGCTAACAAGGTTGCCTCTGCAAGCGATTTTTTTGCCGCTAAACTAGCTGCTAATACTGATATAACAGTATCCCCAGCACCCGTAACATCAAATACTTCCCGCGCATGAGTTGGAAGGTGTAAAGGCTCTTCATCTTTAGTAAGCAACGTCATTCCTTGCTCCCCCTGCGTCACCAATAAGGCAGTAAACTCCATCTCCGTTAATAGATTTACTCCTCTTTCAACTATTTGCTGCTGGTTTTCACATGCACCAACAACCGCTTCAAACTCACTCAAATTAGGAGTGATTAAAGTCGCTCCTTTATATTTACTAAAATCACTGCCTTTTGGGTCAATTAATACCGGTTTTTTTAACTTTTTAGCTAAGCCAATAAAGGGTTCAACGGGATTTAATGTGCCTTTACCATAATCGGATAAAATAATAGCATCAGATTGCATCATTTCAGCATGATACTGATGCAGTAATTGCTCATTATCAACTCCATGAAAACCGTCTTCAAAATCTAACCTTATAAGCTGTTGATGACGGCTCATCACCCTAAGCTTAGTAATAGTTGGATAATCATTTAAAGCTTCAAACAGACATAAAACACCCGCATCTTGTAACAGTACGTTTAAATGTTCAGCGGGGTCGTCTTGTCCTACAAACCCCATAACAGACACTTTACCCCCTAACGCAGCAATATTTAATGCCACATTACCAGCTCCACCTGCTCGCTGTTCATCATTTTTAACATGAACGACAGGAACAGGTGCTTCTGGTGAAATGCGTGAGGTTGTTCCATGCCAGTATCGATCTAGCATTAAGTCACCAATAACCAGCACTCGCCCTGTAGAATAATTTGGTAATTGCATAGGTTTAAACACAGTTTGTAAAACAAAATGATATTATACCCTCTTCTACCCTATCGTTGAGAGTGTAACCATGAGCGTAAAAATTTATCATAATCCACGGTGCAGTAAATCCAGACAGACTTTACAATTACTGCAGGAACAAGATATTGATGTGGAAGTTATTGAGTATTTAAAAACACCTCCCACGGTAGCTGAATTAACAGATATTCTACAAAAGCTTGAACTTGAACCTCGTGCTTTAATGCGTAAGAATGAAGCTGAGTATAAAGAAACGGGGATGAATAATACCGAGCTTAGCAATGATGAGCTAATTGCTGGCATGGTTGCAGCACCAAAGTTGATTGAACGTCCTATTGTTTTAGCTAATAACAAGGCAGCAATAGGCCGCCCTCCAGAAAGTGTATTGGCAATCCTTTAATACCCGCCATTTTAAATATGACTAAAATTTTAATCTTATATTACAGTCGCAATGGTACGACTGAGAAAATGGCTCATCAAATTGCCAGAGGTGTTGAATCTTGTGATGGGACAGAAGCTATTTTAAGAACAGTCGCTGAAATATCAACTGTCTGTGAACAATCTGAACCAGCAATCCCAAAAACAGGGGCTCCTTACGCCACACTTGAGGACTTAAAGTCATGTGATGGACTCGCCTTAGGTAGCCCGACTCATTTTGGCAATATGGCAGGGGCACTTAAACACTTTATTGATAATACAACTGAAATTTGGTTTCCAGGTACTTTATCGGGCAAGCCTGCTGGCGTATTTACTTCAACTGGAAGCATGCACAGTGGGCATGAAAGCACCTTGCTATCCATGATGCTCCCTTTAATGCATCATGGCATGTTAATTATGAGCGTACCAAGCAATGAAATTGCCTTAAAAGAAACCTCCACAGGGGGAACACCTTATGGACCAAGCCACCTTTCCACAAATAGTCAGAATTTAAGCTCTGATGAAAAAAGTATTTGTCGAGCTCTAGGGTATCGCCTAGCTAAAACAGCGACAGCATTAAAACAAGCATTATGAAAAGAATCTATTATTACTACCTTGGGTTAACAGGATTTTTTGGCTTATTTATCCTGCTCATGCTATGGAATACTATTCTTGTTCCATCAACCCACCTCCCTATTTCTTTAGTGCTTTTTGTCATTATTACCCCCTTATTATTACCTATGAGAGGCTTATTAAATGCTAATTTAAAAAGCTGTACCTGGATGACTTACATCAGTTTATTTTACTTTACTCATGGTGTAGCAGAAGCTTTTAACTCGCCTGCTGAAATAGTGTATGCCTTATTAGAGGTGTTTTTTAGCCTACTACTTTGCACAGGGTGTGCTTTTTATGTTTATAAAGCAGAAAAAATCAAATAATCTTGTGTCAGAACAACTTCCTTTACAGTTTGAATTTCAGTCAAACCAAAACTTCAATACTTTCTACCCCGGAAGTAACGAAGAGGTTATTAATCATCTACGCCATATTTTTACTAGTAACGAACAACAAATTTTTTTATGGGGTGCTGACGGAACCGGTAAAACACACTTATTACAAGCAGTCAGCCAAGAAAGCAATCAACAGAATAAAAGCAGCTTCTATTTTTCATTCGAAAGCCAACAACTACCTGAACCAGAGATGTTAAATGGCTTAGAGAGCTTTGATATAGTTTGTTTTGACAATATTGATTGCATAGCAGAAAACACAGAATGGGAACATGCTTTTTTTAACTACTTCAATATACATAGAGATGCTAATAAAAAACTGATTTTATCTGCACATTGCCCACCCAAATTTTTACCTATACAGCTTCCTGACCTAAAAACTCGTATGAGCTGGGGGCTGACATTAAAGCTCACTGCTTTATCAGATGATCAGCAACTTAATGCACTGATCTATAAAGCCAATGACTTGGGCTTTGAAATACCCGTTAATGTAGGTCGATTTTTAATGACCCACTATGCTAGTGATATGCCATCAATCTGGATACTATTAGATAAGATTAACCATGCGACACTCGCAGCAAAACGTAAATTGACCATTCCTTTTTTAAAACAAATTATGAGTGATCAAAAGACATTATGAGCCAGGATAAAATCCTAGTTGTAGGCACAGGAGCACTGGGTAGTTTTTATGGAGCCTTATTAAGTAAGGCCGGAGCAGATGTTTCTGTAGTCTGCCGTTCTGATTATTCAAAAGTAAAACAAGATGGCTTTCAAATCAAAAGCGATAAGCTAGGTCACTGGTGCTTCGAACCTACTCATGTTTTAAAGAGTGTAGCGGAATATAAAGACCAGGCAGATTACCTTATATTGTGCACAAAAATCATTCCTGAAATCGACCGTGTTGAACTCATAAGACCTGCTGTTAGCTCCAAAACCCGTATAGTCTTAATTCAAAATGGCGTTGAAATAGAACAGCCACTAGCCAATGCCTTTCCTAATAACGAAATTATCAGTGGTTTAGCTTTTGTTTGCTGTAACCGCATAGCATTAGGGATTACCCATCACCTAGCCTATGGCAAACTGACCCTTGGCAACTTTAATAAAACAACTCGCGACTCGAACAGCACCCAACATTTAGCCGCTTTAATCAATAAAGCAGGCATCGAGGCCACAGTATCAGAGAAAATCATAAGCGACCGCTGGTTAAAATGTCTTTGGAACGCTCCCTTTAACCCACTTTCAGTCTTATCAGGCGGCTTATCAACAGCTGATATATTATCCAGCCAAGAACCCCTTATCCGTACCATCATGCAGGAAGTCATGCAAATCGCTAAAGCCTGTGGTCACCCATTAGCAGTGGAAAGTATAGAGACCAATATACAGAATACTTACGCCATGCCACCCTACAAAACCAGCATGCTATTAGATTATGAAAAACATCACAGCATGGAAATAGAAGCTATTCTTGGTAACACTGTAACTGCCGCTAGAAGGGAAAACATCCCTTGCCCAACATTAAACACCTTGTATTCACTAATGAAATTGATAGAACTCAAGGAAAAGACAGGTTAAGCAGATCTCGACAAAAAAGCCAAGAAACAATAATTTCACATTACAAATCTGTTTTTTTTTAGTTTTAGTGTAGAATAAGAGGATTTTCAAAGTATAAATTATTTTTATCTTTGAATAACAAAGAGTACAAGCGCTTTATTTATCGCCTTAAAGCTGGTTAGACCAATCACTGGACCAACTCGCCCAAGAAGTATAAATACCTTTACACTAAGACTTAAACCCTTAGTTACAGAGGATTACCGTTTTTTTTATTTCAATTTTAGAGTACAAACATGACAGATCTAGCCCTCTACAGAAACATCGGCATATTTGCCCACGTTGATGCAGGTAAAACCACAACAACTGAGCGTATTTTAAAGCTTACTGGTAAAATCCATAAATTAGGCGAAGTGCATGATGGTGCTGCGACTACAGACTTCATGGAACAAGAGCAAGAACGTGGCATTACCATTCAGTCAGCTGCAACCTCTTGTTTCTGGAAAGATCATCGCTTTAACATCATTGACACACCAGGACACGTTGACTTCACCATTGAAGTATATCGTTCATTAAAAGTACTTGATGGTGGCATTGGCGTATTCTGCGGATCAGGCGGCGTAGAGCCTCAATCAGAAACTAACTGGCGTTATGCGAATGACTCAGAAGTAGCTCGAGTCATCCTAGTTAACAAATTAGACCGCTTAGGAGCTGATTTTTACCGTGTTGTTAAACAAGTTGAAGACGTTCTAGGTGCCAACCCACTCGTTATGGTTTTACCTATCGGTGAAGAAGATGATTTTGTCGGCGTAGTTGACCTATTAACCCGTAAAGCATGGGTTTGGGATAATTCTGGCGACCCAACAAACTACGAGATCCAAGATGTACCAGCAGACATGGTAGATCGAGTAGAAGAATGGCGCGAAAAACTAATCGAAACAGCTGTCGAGCAAGATGACGACGCAATGGAAAAATACTTGGATGGCGAAGAGCCAGACATGGAAACCATCAAAGCCTGTATTCGTAAAGGAACCATTAACCTGGACTTTTTCCCTACTTACTGTGGCTCTGCTTTCAAAAACAAAGGCATTCAACTAGTCCTTGATGGCGTTATTGACTACCTTCCATGCCCAACAGAAGTTAAACCTCAACCTGAAGTTGATGAAGATGGTGAAGAAACAGGTGAGTTTGCTATTGTTGATGCTGAAAAGCCATTCCGCGCTTTAGCCTTTAAAATCATGGATGACCGTTATGGAGCATTAACCTTTATCCGCATCTACTCAGGTAGATTGAATAAAGGTGACTCTGTCATGAACAGCTTCACCGGCAAGTCAGATCGTGTCGGTCGCATGGTAGAAATGCATGCCGATGAACGCATCGAGCTAAACTCAGCTCAAGCAGGCGATATCATCGCTGTAGTAGGAATGAAAAATGTACAGACTGGACATACTCTGTGCGACCCTAAATATCCTGCAACATTAGAGCCAATGATATTCCCAGATCCAGTTATCTCAATTGCAGTTGCTCCAAAAGACAAAGCTGGCTCTGAAAAAATGGGGATTGCTATCGGCAAAATGATTGCTGAAGATCCATCTTTTCGTGTTGAAACAGATGATGACAGCGGCGAAACCATCCTAAGAGGCATGGGCGAATTACACCTTGATATCAAAATTGATATCTTAAAGCGTACTCATGGAATCGATGTTGAAGTTGGAAAACCTCAAGTGGCTTATCGCGAAACCATCACTAAGAGCATTGAAGACAGCTACACACACAAGAAACAATCTGGCGGTTCTGGTCAGTACGGTAAAATTGATTACATAATTGAACCTGGCGAACCAGGCTCGGGCTTTGTGTTTGAATCAAAAGTAACAGGTGGTAACGTACCAAGAGAATTTTGGCCTGCAGTCGAAAAAGGCTTTAAAAATAGCATTGATAACGGCGTCTTAGCTGGCTTCCCATGTCTTGATTTTAAAGTAACCTTACTAGACGGCGCCTTCCATGCGGTAGATTCATCTGCGGTTGCATTTGAAATTGCAGCAAAAGCGGCATACCGTCAATCAATTCCTAAGGCCGGACCTCAACTCATTGAGCCAATCATGAATGTTGATGTATTTACACCAGATGATCACGTTGGTGATGTCATTGGTGACCTTAACCGTCGTCGCGGCATGATCAAATCTCAAGAAGCAGGTGTTACAGGTGTTCGCATCAAAGCTGATGTTGCTCTAAGTGAAATGTTTGGCTATATCGGTGACTTGCGTACTATGACTTCTGGGCGCGGACAATTCTCTATGGAGTTCTCCCATTACTTGCCTTGCCCAAAAAATGTGGCAGAAGAAGTAATCAAAGAAGTACAAGAGCGTAATAAAAAGAAATAACCGATAAAGTTATTGCTTAGGAACGTGCATGAAACAACTTCCCGACTTCTAACTTGTCTTTTTGCTCCAGATGGAGTGATCTCATTCGTTGCGTAGCTTGCTATGCGCCTCATGAGATCATTCCACCTGAAACAAAAATCTTACGTTATAATTTCAGGAAGTTATTCCATACACGTTCCTTAATAAAAACCCACTTAATTGCTTAAGTGGGTTTTTTTATGCCTATCAAATATTAGACATAAAAAAAGCCGCCACCCCAAAAAAGGGTAGCAGCTTTTAACAGTATACTTCTAGGTTAAGCTGAAAAATTTGCAGATGCAAACTCCCAATTAACCAAAGCCCAAAAAGCCTCTAAATACTTAGGGCGCGCATTACGGTAATCAATATAGTAAGCATGCTCCCAAACATCACAAGTCAGTAAAGCAGTTTGACCAGTAGTAAGTGGGGTACCAGCATTACTAGTACTGACTAGTTCAATACTTCCATCAGTATTTTTAACTAACCAAGCCCAGCCCGACCCAAAAGTAGTAACTGCACATTTAGAAAACGCTGCTTTAAACTCATCAAAAGAACCGAATTTAGCATTAATTGCATCTGCTAACGCACCCGTTGGAGCACCACCACCCTTTGGAGATAAACTATTCCAATAAAAAGTATGATTCCAGATTTGAGCTGCATTGTTAAACATTCCACCTTCGGAGCGTGTAACAATAGACTCAAGAGATGCATCTTCAAAAGATGTACCTGCAATTAAATTATTAAGATTGGTAACATATGTTTGATGGTGCTTACCATAATGAAATTCTAAAGTCTCTTCCGAAATATGAGGCGCAAGCGCGTCTTTAGCATAAGGTAAAGCAGGTAATTCAATAGCCATGAATGTCTCCATCAAGCGTTAAGGATTAAAAATAAAAATATAGTCACAATAGAAAATAAAAACCTAGTAATTCTCTAAGTAATTATACTGTATCATTGCTTATCAATTAAATAAAGTAAAATAACACACTTCCTAAACACTTTCCTGGATCCTCAAATAATATGGCAGACGAAATAGAACATAAATTCTTATTAGCAAACAATGAGTGGAAAAAAAACATTCAGCAATCATTAGAGTACAAACAAGGCTACATGATTAGTGACCACAAGAGGTCTGTAAGGATTAGAATATCAAATAACAAAGCATGGCTAAACATTAAAAGCGCGACCATTGGTAATTTTAGAAAGGAGTATGAATACGAAATCCCTTTAGAAGACGGACAAGAGATATTAAATACTTTATGCGAGAAACCCATTATTGAAAAAACCAGACATCTTGTTACACACAAACAACACACATGGGAAATTGATGTATTTAAGGGTGATAACGCTGGTTTAATTATTGCCGAAGTTGAATTACAATCGATAGATGAACCTTTTTCTAAACCCAGCTGGGTTGGACGTGAGGTTACAGAAGAAAGAAAGTATTATAACAACGCCTTATGTAAAAACCCTTACAACAACTGGAAACAAGCTTAAAATAAATATTGTATTACAGATAAATATACTATATATTTATCTGTATGAAAAAAACAACCATTGTTGCCTTTTTACTACTAACTAGCGGCAACCTATTTGCAAGCACCATTAACAGTGAGATTAATTCAATCGAATCCCGCTGGGCAAATATATATTACGCAGAAAACAGCACTCAACAAAAAGACCACTTCCCCGCTCTAATAAAACAAACCCAGGAACTAGCAAAAAAACACCCCAAGCAAGTTGAACCGCTGATCTGGCAAGCAATTTTGATAGCAACCAACGCCGCCTACGAAGCACCTTTCGATGCACTTCACTCAATAAACAAAGCTAAAACGCTACTTGAACACTGCATCAAAAAACAACCAAAAGCCTTAAGTGGCGCCGCACAAGTCGCTCTTGCGACTTTATATTACATGACACCCGGCTGGCCTATATCTTTTGGAGATGACGCGAGAGCCGAAACCCTGTTCAAAAAAGCCCTTCAAATCAACCCCCTAAGCATTGACTCAAACTATTTTTATGGCGACTACCTTTTAACAAAAAACGACATAAAAAATGCGCGCACCTATTTTAAACGCGCAATAGAAGCACCAATACGCAAAAACCAACAGTTCGCAGACATTCAATTAAAGAAAGAAGCCTTTACCGCATTAAAAAACACAGAAGACAGAAAACTTACCGCTGATAAAAGCAGGTTCCTCTCATTATTTTCTAGTGCGAATGCCAAATAGCGAGCCCCCCCCACCCAAAAAAGCAATCAATAAAAATTTACTTACAACACCCCTGTTTCTGATATTATATGCTCACTTTTAGTAAATTCGGATAGAACCATGACTTTTGTCGTTACAGAAAACTGCATCAAATGCAAATTCACTGATTGTGTTGATGTCTGCCCAGTCGACTGCTTTCACGAAGGCCCAAACTTTCTAGTGATTGATCCAGACGAGTGCATAGACTGCACCTTATGCGAACCAGAATGCCCAGCAAATGCGATTTTTGCTGAAGATGAACTTCCTGAAGGACAGGAGAAATTCATTGCTTTAAACGAAGAATTAGCCAAATCATGGCCTGTTATAACAGAAGTTAAAGACGCCCCTGAAAACGCCGAAGATTGGAATGGTAAAGAAGGAAAATTAGATCTTCTTGAGAGATAAACACCGCCCCCTTAAACTGTTCAAACTTTATCTTGGACAGTTTATACCTCCCTATCTACACAACCTTCCATTAAATAAAACTTAATACCCCACCTTATTACAGCTAAGGCAACTGGCAAAAAATAACCCACCCAGATTGCGCAGATTTTTGTTTCTGATCAAACTACCTCAAGAGGCGCATAGCCAGCTACGGTCGCAACCAGCACCCTGCTTCAAGCGACACTTGCACATCCGTGTGCTTCGTAACGATTGAGATGGTTTGAGCAGGGATAAAAAAGCCAGTAAGGTGGGCGGGTTATTTGTTGCTGGTTGCCTAAGCTATTAGCATCTTTGACAAAAGCTTCACGCATAAAAAAACCGGTATTAACCGGTTTTTTTATGCGTGAAAAGAACTTCTAATCTTCAGAAGAAAGCTCTACTTCAGGTCTATCAACTAACTCCACATAAGCCATAGGAGCCTGATCACCAGTCCTAAAACCACACTTAATTATTCTTACATAGCCTCCAGGACGAGTTTTGTACCTAGGACCTAGAACATTAAATAATTTAGTGACCACATCACGATCACGCAATTTAGAAAATGCAAGTCTTCTTTTAGCAACAGAATCTTCTTTAGATAAAGTAATTAGCGGCTCAGCAAAGCCACGAAGCTCTTTAGCTTTAGGCAAAGTTGTTCTAATTAACTCATGTGAAAATAAAGAAGTAGCCATATTGCTAAACATAGCTTTGCGATGACTACTATTTCTATTTAACTGTCTTCCAGTTTTACGATGTCTCATTTATTTTGACCTTTTTAATTAATACCAGTTTGACCTTGATCAATCAAGCTCTCAGGAGGCCAATTTTCAAGACGCATTCCTAATGACAAACCTTTTAATGCTAATATATCTTTAATCTCAGTAAGTGATTTCTTCCCGAGATTTGGTGTTTTCAATAATTCAACCTCAGTACGCTGAATCAAATCACCAATATAGAAAATGTTCTCAGCCTTCAAACAATTAGCAGATCTAACAGTTAATTCTAAATCATCAACAGGTCTTAATAAGACAGGATCAAATTCAGGCTCCTCAGGAACAACTTCTTCTATAACTTTTTCATTGACCTTCTCAAAGTCAACAAATACAGACAATTGATCATGTAATATCGTAGCAGCTAACTTAACCGTCTCTTCTGGATCAACAGTACCATTAGTTTCTAAATCAATAATCAATCTATCTAGATTTGTTCGTTGCTCAACCCGCGTACTCTCTACAGTATAAGCAACCCTAACAATTGGGCTAAAAGCAGCATCAATATGCAAAACACCAACAGGAGAAACAGAACCCTGCTCTTTTCGAACACTTGCAGGAATATAACCCCTGTTACGCTCAACCTTGAATTTAGCATTAAGCTTACCAGCATCAGTTAAATGAGCTATAACCAAATCAGGATTAACAATTTCAACATCATGCGGCAATACAATATCACCTGCAGTAACAACTCCAGCACCTGTTTTAGACAGGGTTAACTCAACCTCATCTTTAGAGTGCATGATAATGGCAAGATTCTTTATATTCAGCAAGATATCTATAACATCTTCTTGAACACCATCAATCGTTGTATACTCGTGCTGAGCACCTTCTATCTCAGCCTCAGTTACCGCACAACCGGATATGGATGAGAGCATTACACGTCTCAACGCATTCCCTAAAGAATGGCCAAAGCCTCTTTCAAAAGGCTCTATAACAATTCTAGAATGATTTACGTTATGACTGACAACCTCAACCAATTTAGGCTTAAGTAGACCAGCAATAGTATTCTGCATAATTTATTTCTCAGTAAGGATTATTTCGAGTAAAGCTCAACAACCAACTGCTCATTCATATCAGCACCCAATTCTTCTCTATCAGGGTATGACTTAAATACACCGGACATTGCTTTAGAATTCACTTCAACCCATGAAGGAAACCCATATTGCTCAGTCACAGATAACGCATCAACAATACGCTGTTGTTTTTTTGCTTTTTCTCTGATCTTAACTTCATCACCAGCTTTTACCTGAAATGATGCTATGTTAGTTATCTGATCGTTTACCACGATAGATTTATGCGATACTAATTGACGAGCTTCAGCTCTAGTCGCAGCATATCCCATTCTATATACCACATTATCCAACCTTGCTTCTAAAAGGTTCAAAAGGTTAGTACCTGTAGCACCTTTCTTTAAATCAGCTGACTTATAGTAGTTTCTAAATTGCTTTTCAAGCACTCCATAGATTCTTCTAATTCTTTGCTTTGCACGTAACTGCAAGGCATAATCAGAATTTCTGGTTCTAGCAGTTCCATGCTGACCAGGTCTTTGTTCTAATTTACATTTTCCTTCAAGTGACTTACCTCTTCCTTTCAAAAAAAGATCAGTACCTTCTCTACGACTTAACTTACAAGTTGGGCCAAGATATCTTGCCATAACACACTACTCCAAAATATATTAAACGCGACGTTTTTTAGGTGGGCGACAACCATTATGAGGAATAGGCGTTACATCAACGATATTGCTAATTTTAAAACCTAAATTATTTAATGATCTAACTGCAGATTCACGACCAGGACCTGGACCCTTGATCATAACATCTAAATTTTTCATCCCATATTCAAGAGCCACGCTCCCAGCTCTTTCAGCTGCAACCTGAGCAGCAAAAGGAGTACTCTTACGAGACCCCCTAAAACCAGAACCGCCCGCAGTAGCCCAAGAAAGAGCATTACCCTTACGGTCTGTTATAGTTACTATTGTATTGTTAAAAGTTGCATGAACATGTGCTATGCCATCTGCAATTTCTTTTTTTATCCGTTTTTTAACACGTTTTTGAGTTGCCATTTTCTAAGCCTTGATGTCTTATTTTCTGATTGGTTTACGAGGACCTTTACGCGTTCTAGCGTTTGTTTTAGTGCGTTGCCCTCTTAACGGCAAGCCTCTACGATGTCTAATCCCTCGATAACAACCCAAATCCATCAAACGCTTAATGTTCATTGACACTTCACGCCTAAGATCACCTTCAACAGTCATCGAAGTTAACAACTTACGAATTGACTCAAGCTGCTCTTCTGATAGCTCTTTAATTTTAACTGCCGGCTCTATATTAACCTGTTTACATATGTCTCTGGCAGTTTGACGACCAACACCATAAATTGCTGTTAATGCAATTTCTGCGTGCTTATGGTCTGCTACATTGATTCCGGCAATACGTGCCATCTAGATACTCCTACTTCGGTACTCTAAAGTTAAGCGCGCAATTATAGCATGACGGTATATTATGCGCAACAAAAATTAACCCTGACGTTGTTTATGACGCCCGTCTTTACAAATGACGCGTAAAACGCCTTTTCTTTTTACTACTTTGCAATTTCTACAAATCTTTTTTACAGATGCCCGTACTTTCACAGTGCATACCTCTTTTTAATTAAATTTCAAAAACAATTCCCCAACCCATCAAGGGTTGGGGTATTTTTCCGCATCAGCCAACCCTAAAAAGAGCACACTAAAGATACAGGGATAAAATTATTTTTTAAGCTTAGCTTTCTTCATTAAGCCATCATATTGTTGCGACATCATATGCGTTTGAAGTTGTGATATAAAATCCATAACAACTACAACGATAATTAACAATGACGTACCACCAAAATAGAAAGGAACATTCCAATATACAATCATAAACTCAGGCAACAAACAAACCAATGTTATATAAAAAGCACCGACCAAAGTTAACCTGGTCATAACCTTATCAATATATGTTGTAGTCTGCTCCCCAGGCCTTATACCTGGTAAAAATGCACCAGATCTTTTCAAATTATCAGCTGTATCTTTTGAGTTGAACACCAATGCGGTGTAGAAAAAACAGAAAAATATAATAGCTGCAGCATAAAAAAGAACATATATTGGCTGACCAGGCGATAACATTGTTGAAACATCCTGCAACCAACCAAACCCTTCATTACTACTAAACCAACCCGCAATAGTAGAAGGGAATAAAATAATACTTGATGCAAAAATAGGTGGAATCACTCCCGCCATATTTATTTTTAAGGGTAAAAAACTACTTTGCCCCGCCATCATTTTCCTACCCTGCTGCCTCTTAGGGTAGTTGATAATAATTCGCCTCTGCCCTCTTTCTACAAAGACAACAAGAGCGGTAACACCGATAGCAACTAAGAACAACAGAACAATAAAAGCTCCATTCATCTCTCCTGTCCTTGCTAACTCCAAGGTTCCACCAATAGCAGAAGGAAGACCCGATACAATACCCGCGAAGATTATTAAAGAAATCCCATTCCCAATCCCACGCTCAGTTACCTGCTCACCAAGCCACATTAGAAAGACCGTACCAGTCACTAAAGTAATAGCGGTAATAACCACAAAACTAGTGCCAGGATTAATAACAACACCAAGACCGCCTGCAGTTTGGTTTTGCAAAGCCATTGAAATACCAATGGCTTGAAAAGTAGCCAAGACCACGGTGCCATAACGGGTATATTGTGAAATCTTTCTACGACCAGACTCCCCTTCTTTCTTAATCTGCTCCATTGCAGGCACAATAACCGTCATCAACTGCATAATAATAGATGCAGAAATATAAGGCATAATCCCAAGAGCAAAAAGGCTTAGGCGCATCAAAGCCCCCCCCGAAAACATATTAAACATATCAAGTATCGAACCACTTTGCTGTTCAAACATGATTGCTAATGCTTTAGGGTCAATCCCTGGAACAGGAATATGAGCCCCAACACGGTAGACTACGAAGGCTCCAAGCACAAACAATAATCTTGTTTTTAGCTCAGAAAAACCTCCCATTTTACTAGCCATTTCAGCTCTTGAAGTACTCACTTAAACCTCTACTTTTCCACCAGCGGCTTCAATTGAAACCCTTGCTCCAGCAGTAACTTTTAAACCTTTAATTGTAACTGATTTAGAAATTTCACCAGACTGAATAACTTTTACTGTTTTAGAAAACATCGGTACAAGATTAGCATCTACCAATGCTTTTAAATCAACCACATCAACTGAAAGTGAACCAATTTCGAACAGTGTGACCTGAGATGAATATTTTTTTACTCTTGAAGTAAAACCAACCTTCGGTAATCTTCGCTGCAAAGGCATTTGACCACCTTCAAAACCTACTTTAGGCATTCCACCACTACGTGATTTTTGACCTTTATGACCTCGACCACACGTCTTACCAAGAGTTGAGCCAATTCCTCGACCTACTCTTTTACGCACTTTACGAGAACCATATGCCGACTGAATTGTATTTAAATACATTACACTTCCTCTACTTTCAGCATGTAAGATACTTTATTGATCATCCCGCGATTCTCAGGAGTATCAATTACTTCAACAGTATGTCGTATCTTTCTTAAACCTAAACCTTTTAAGCAAGCTTGATGACTTTTAAGTCGACCAATTTTACTTTTAGTCATAGTAACACTTAATTTTTTATCAGCCATAATGACTACCCAGTTATTTTTTCAACAGACAAACCGCGTTTTGCAGCAATTTGTTCAGCATTGTTCATTTCAGACAAGCCTTTGATTGTTGCTCTAACAACATTGATTGGATTGTTTGTCCCAATACATTTAGCAAGAACATTGTGTACACCAACGACTTCAAACACAGCACGCATAGCACCACCAGCAATTACGCCAGTACCTTCTGATGCAGGCTGCATATATACTTTTGCAGCACCAGTTTCACCTGTTACTGTGTATTGTAAAGTTCCATCTTTCAGATGAACTTTACGCATATTCTTTCTAGCTTGTTCTAAAGATTTCTGAATAGCAATAGGCACCTCTTTAGCCTTGCTTACTCCATAACCAACTCGCCCTTGACCATCACCAACAACTGTTAAAGCAGCAAAGCCAAAAACTCTACCCCCTTTAACAACTTTAGCAACACGTCGAACCGAAACTAACTTTTCTTGCAAACCATCTGCACTTGCTTGACCTTGAGGTCCTGATGTAGCCATTATATTCTCCTAGAACTTCAAACCAGCTTCACGTGCCGCTTCAGCTAACGCCTTGACACGACCATGATATTTAAAACCAGAACGATCAAAAGCAACATTTGTAACACCTGCTTCCAACGCTCTTTTAGCAACCAACTCACCAACCAAAGTAGCAGATTCAGAATTTCCAGTGCTTTTAGCACTCGACTTTACATCTGCATCCAAAGTAGAGGCACTCGCAATTGTTGCTGTACCATCTTCGCTAATGACTTGCGCATATATATGCTGTGAAGTCCTATGAACAGTTAGTCTACTAACGCCCAACTGCTTAATTTTACAGCGCTGTCTTAATGCCCGTTTTAAACGAGCCGCTTTCTTATCCATTATCTTAACCTACTTCTTCTTGGCTTCTTTTCTAGCAACATGCTCATCAGTATATCTCACACCCTTACCTTTATAAGGTTCTGGTGGGCGAAACCCTCTGATTTCAGATGCAACCTGTCCAACTTTTTGTTTATCAGTACCTTTTACAGTCAATTCTGTCTGGCTAACTGCCTCAACAGTTATACCTTCAGGCACTTGATATTCGATTGGATTTGAAAAACCCAAAGCTAGCGTAAGTGTGTTTCCTTTAAGTGATGCTCTGTAACCCACACCGATCAAGGTTAGTTTTTTCTCAAAACCTTTAGAAACACCAGTGATCATATTAGAAATTGAAGCCCTTGCTGTACCTGCTTGAGCAGTTGACTTCTTGACTGCATCATCCCATTTCACTTGGATAACATTGTCATTTATTTCTATAGACACATCATTATGTAATTTATAAGACATTTGACCACCAGTCCCTTTAATGGTCACATCTCTTCCGTCTATTTTAACATCGACACCATTAGGTATGGTAACCGGTGATTTCGCTACTCTTGACATAAAATAACCTACTACTTAACAAACAGTGCAAATAACTTCACCGCCATGCCCAATTGCTCGAGCCGCACGATCTGTCATTACACCATTTGAAGTTGAAACTATAGCGATACCGAGACCTGCTAAAACTTTCGGCAACTCATCCTTAGACTTATAAATTCTCAAACCAGGTCTACTGATTCTTTTTACTTTTTCAATAACAGCCTTACCTTGAAAATATTTTAAGTCGATAGTCATTTCTGAATGACTTCCGGTTGTTTCAACCTTATAGTCAGTTATATAACCTTCTTCTTTTAATACATTTACAATTGCTACTTTCAACTTAGATGAAGGCAATTTTACATTTTTCTTTCCTGCAGTTTGACCATTTCTAACTCTAGTCAACATATCTGCAATTGGATCACTCATACTCATATTATTTCTCCAAAAAACTGTTAACCAGTTACCAGCTTGCCTTAGACAAACCAGGAACGTCACCTCGCATAGTTGCTTCTCTTAGCATATTACGGCTAAGACCGAATTTACGGTAAACACCATGTGGACGACCTGTAAGCTGACAGCGGTTACGCTGCCTACTAGGACTCGAGTCTCTTGGAAGTTTCTGCAGCTTAATACTTGCCGCCTCTTTATCTTCAAATGAAGCTTCTGGATCAATGATTATTGCTTTCAAAGATCTTCTTTTAGCTTCAAATTTACCGACTAATTTAGTACGCTTGTTTTCACGTGCAATCATCGATTTTTTAGCCATTTTTACGCCCTTTAGTTCTTAAATGGAAAATTGAAAAGCTTAATTAACGCAAGCCCTTCTTCATTTGTTCCCGCAGTGGTTGTGATAGAAATATCCATTCCACGCAGTGTGTCAATTTTGTCATAATCAATCTCAGGAAAGATTATTTGCTCTGTCACACCCATTGAATAATTTCCACGACCATCAAAGCTTTTAGGACTCATTCCCCGAAAATCACGAATCCGAGGAATTGCAATACTTATCAATCTGTCTAGAAACTCGTACATTTTATCACTACGTAATGTAACTTTACATCCGATAGCCATATCATCACGAATTTTAAAACCAGCAATTGATTTTCTTGACAATGTTACAACAGGCTTTTGACCAGAGATTTTCTCCATGTCAGAAAGCGCTGCTTGTAATACTTTTTTATCTGCTACAGCTGCACCAACACCCATATTAAGGGTTATTTTGGTTAATTTTGGCACTTGCATTACTGATTTGTAGCCAAATTGCTTCTGTAAAGCAGGGATTATTTTTTCTTTATATTCTGTTTCTAGTCTAGCCATGATTTTTTATACCTTATGCATCAACTACTTCGTTTGTAGATTTAAAATATCTGACTTTCTTTCCATCTTCTAGAAACCTGAAGCCAACTCTATCAGCCTTTTTTGTTTCAGGATTATACAAAGCAACATTAGATATACTGATTGGCATATCTTTATCAATTATACCACCTTGTATTCCTGCATTAGGATTTCCTTTGGTATGTTTTTTTGCTCGGTTAATCCCTTCAACTAAGACCTTAGCATTATCAATTACTCTTAAGATCTTACCTTGCTTACCTTTATCCTTACCAATAAGGACGATGACTTCATCACCTTTCTTTAACTTTTGCATTTGGTCTACCTTATAAAACTTCAGGAGCAAGTGAGATTATCTTCATATATTTCTCACCTCTCAATTCACGCGTTACAGGCCCAAATATACGCGTCCCTACTGGCTGTAAATTGGCATTTAAAATAACAGCAGCATTTCCGTCAAAACGAATAACTGAACCGTCAGGCCTACGAACACCTTTACGTGTACGCACTACTAATGCATTATAAACCTCGCCTTTTTTTACTTTTCCACGAGGAATTACATCTCTAATACTCACCTTTATTATGTCGCCAATACCCGCATACCGCCTGTGTGAGCCGCCCAACACTTTGATACACATGACCTTTTTTGCACCGCTATTATCAGCAATATCAAGGCTAGTTTGCATCTGAATCATTGTTAAATCCCAGTTATTTCAATTAATCTTACCAAATATATAACTTCGCTTCTTATAGAACCGAAACTAATTTGTATGTTTTATTTTTTGACAAAGGTCTACATGAAGTTATAGATACTACATCACCTTCTTTAGCTTCATTATTTTCATCATGAGCCAAAAACTTAGTTGATCTTTTAACATATTTCCCATAGATAGGAAATTTAACAAGACGCTCAACTAAAACAGTAATTGTTTTATCCATTTTGTCACTTACAACACGGCCTGTAACCGTACGTATTTTTGCTTCATTTTCACTCATACTCATGCACCTGCCATTTCAGTTAATATCGTATGAATTCGGGCAATATCATGCCTTACTTTCTTCACTTGATCAGGTCTAGACAGTTGCCCTGTACCTTTTTGCATTCTCAGATTAAACTGTTCTTTACCTTTTTCAAGTAACAACTCATTTAATTCTTCTTTTGTCTTTTGACGTAATTCGCTCGCAATCATCACATTATAGTCCGTGCTACAAAGTTTGTTTTAACAGGTAATTTAGCCGCCGCCAATATAAAAGCTTCGCGAGCTATATTTTCAGGTACACCCTGAATTTCATATAACATAGTTCCTGGCTTAACATTTGCAACCCAGAATTCCACACTACCCTTACCTTTACCCATCCGTACTTCAAGAGGCTTTTTAGTGATAGGTCTATCAGGAAAAATTCTAATCCACATTTTTCCCTGCCTCTTCACATGACGCGAAATAGTTCTTCGCGCAGCTTCAATTTGACGGGCTGTTATTCTACCACGACTTACAGACTTTAATCCATATTCACCAAAACTTACTGATGAACCACGAACAGCAATCCCATTATTTCTACCTTTATGCTGCTTACGAAACTTCGTTCTTTTAGGTTGAAGCATTTTCTCGTCCCTTCAACTATTTTTTAGAGTTAGATTTATCAGATGCTGCAGTGCGCGCATCCATGTCAAATACTTCACCTTTAAAGATCCAGACTTTAATGCCTATAATCCCATAAGTAGTATTCGCTTCTGCAGTACCATAATCAATATCAGCACGCAAAGTATGCAGAGGTACTCGACCTTCTCGATACCATTCACCACGGGCAATTTCTGCACCGTTCAAACGACCCGCTACGTTAATTTTAATACCTTCCGCACCCAAACGCATTGTATTTGTTACAGCACGTTTCATTGCACGACGATACATTATTCTTTTTTCAAGCTGCTGAGCAATACCTTCTGCAACCAATGTTGCATCTAACTCAGGCTTTCTAATTTCTTCAACATTGATCTTGACAGGAACGCCCATCATTTTTGAAACTTCTAGCTTCAATTTATCAATATCTTCGCCTTTTTTACCGATTACAATCCCTGGTCTCGCAGTATGCACTGTTATTTGTGCATTATTTGCTGGACGATTGATTTGTATCCGACTCACTGACGCATGAGATAGCTTAGTTTTTATATACTCACGAACCTTTAAATCTTGAAGTAAGAATATAGGATAGTTTTGGCTATTTGCATACCATCTTGATGTCCAATCTTTGACAATCCCAAGACGTATACCCGTTGGATGTACCTTCTGACCCATTTTGACCCCTACTCGACTTCTGAGACTTTAACTGTTATGTGGCATGTTCTTTTCAGGATATGATTTGCACGTCCCTTTGCTCTCGCACGAACTCTCTTTAACGTTGAACCTTCATTTACAAATACCGTTGAAACAAAAAGCTCATCTACATCAGCACTTTCGTTATGTTCAGCATTAGCAATTGCAGACTCAAGCACTTTGACTATTATAGTTGCAGCTTTTTTAGTACTGAACTTCAAAGTGTTCAATGCTTTTTCAACTGGCAACCCACGTATCTGATCACCAACTAATCTTGCTTTTTGAGCAGATAATGGAGCATTACTTAATTTTGCAGAAATTTCCATCATCACTACCTCTTAGATTTCTTATCAACAACATGGCCTCTATAAGTACGAGTCGGTGAAAACTCACCCAACTTATGCCCTACCATGTTTTCAGAAATCAACACTGGTATATGTTGACGACCATTATGAACAGCTATAGTTAGACCAAGCATATCAGGACTAATCATAGATCTTCTTGACCAGGTTTTAATTGGTTTCCGATTATTTGTATCAACCGCTACCTCAACCTTCTTAAGCAGATGATGATCAATAAACGGACCTTTTTTAATTGAACGTGGCACTATTTACACCCCTTATTTCTTATTACGGCGTCTGACAATCATTTTGTCAGTACGTTTGTTTTTACGAGTTTTATAACCTTTAGCTGGTGTTCCCCATGGAGACACAGGATGCCTACCACCAGAAGTTCGCCCTTCACCACCACCATGCGGATGATCCACCGGGTTCATAGCAACACCTCGAACCGTAGGTCTAATACCTCTACGTCTTGATGCACCAGCATTCCCTAATGATATCAAGTTATGTTCAGAATTTGACACTTCTCCGATAACAGCTCTACAATCAGACAAAACTTTACGCATTTCACCTGAACGCAAACGAAGTGTGACATGAGCCCCATCTTTAGCAACCAACTGCGCTGATGTACCGGCACTTCTTGCAACCTGAGCACCCTTACCTGGCTTCAATTCAATACAGTGAACTGTTGAACCAAGCGGCATATTGCGCAAAGGCATACAATTACCATTTTTCACAGGAACAGTTTCAGCTGAAATAATTTCCTGCCCAACTTTTATTCCTGCTGGGGCAATAATGTATCTACGCTCACCATCTTTAAATAATAGCAATGCGATGTTTGCAGTTCTATTTGGATCATACTCAAGCGTTTCAACAACAGCCGGAATATCCAATTTATTTCTTTTGAAATCGATAATTCGATAGTGCTGCTTATGCCCACCACCGATATGACGAGTAGTAATTCTACCCTGATTATTCCTTCCACCCGTTTTACTTTTCTTTTCTAATAGAGGTGCAAATGGCTTACCCTTATGCAATTCGTCATTTTTAATACGAATTACAAATCGCGAGCCTGGGGAAGTCGGTTTAGATTTTAGAATAGCCATTGCTTTCTACCGTTTTATATATAATTTAAGTTATTTATGCCGAAGCAAAATCAATGTCGTGACCAGCTTTTAGCTTTACGTAAGCTTTTTTCCAGTCAGACCTTTTACCTAGAGCACCACCAAAACGCTTAATTTTTCCTTTAACATTAAGCACTTGAACAGTTTCAACTTCGACGTCAAACATTAATTCGACAGCCTTTTTGACCTCTAGCTTTGTTGCAACCTTTTGAACCTTAAATACAAAACGATTACTATCTTCAACTGCAAGCGTACTCTTTTCAGAGACTACTGGAGCCAATATCACATTGGCTAATTTATTTTTCTCTAGACTCATGCTAAACGCTCCTCAACTTGTTTAACTGCAACTGCTGTTGCAATCACCTTGTCAGCAGCCACTAAAGTAACTGGATCAAGACTACTCACAGTTGCAATATCAACATAAGGAATATTTCTTGTAGCAAGAATCAAATTATCCGTTATCTCTTCGACCAAGATTAAAACACGCTTAGCATCAACAACTGACAACTTAGCAACCATATCTTTAGTTTTTGGAGATTCTGGTAATATCTCGTTACTTATAACCAATCTATCTTGACGTAACAATTCAGACAATATTGAACGAATACCTACTCGGTACATCTTCTTATTTATCTTCTGTGTAAAGGATTTAGGTTGTGCAGCAAATGTCACACCACCTGAACGCCAAAGTGGACTGCTCATTGTACCAGCTCTTGCTCGGCCTGTCCCTTTTTGTCTCCAAGGTTTAGCTCCACCACCAGCAACAGCAGCTCTGTTTTTTTGTGCTTTAGTTCCAGCACGCGCACCAGCTTGGTATCTAACAACCAATTGATGTACTAATGTTTCATTGAATTCTTGACCAAAAATATTTTCAGCAACATCAACAGCTGAACTTTGATCATTAATTGCAGGTATTTGCAAAGTCATAACTTAACCTTTATTTCGCATTTTCACGGCAGGAGTAATAATCACATCGCCGCCTTTAGCACCAGGAACAGCCCCCGTTACTAAAATTAAATTTCTCTCAACGTCAATGGAGTGAATTGTTAAATTCTGAACAGTTCTTTTAACTGCCCCCATATGACCTGACATTTTCTTGCCCTTGAAAACACGACCCGGCGTTTGACACATACCGATAGATCCGTTTGATCTATGAGAAATCGAGTTACCATGAGTTGCATCTTGCATACCAAAATTATGGCGCTTAATGCCCCCTTGAAACCCTTTCCCAATAGAAGTGCCGGAAGCATCAACAACCTGCCCCTCACTAAACATATCCAAAGCAAGCTCGGAGCCAGCAGATAATCCTTCACCCTCACCGTCGTCCAGCCTGAATTCAACTAAATCACGCCCCGCTGTAACATTTGCTGCTGCATAATGTCCAGCCAGTGCCTTTCCAACTCTTGATGATTTTTTATCACCAACTGCTACTTGGATTGCACGATAACCATCATTATCAACACTTTTGACTTGAACAACTCTATTTGAGTTAATCTCAAGTACTGTTACCGGTACTGAAACACCATCTTCAGTAAAAACTCGGGTCATACCACATTTACGACCAATAAGACCTATTGACATCTGTCAATTCCTCGTACTTACAAATACCCTTACGAGTATTTTATTTTAATTTAATTTGAACATCGACCCCAGCTGCAAGATCAATTTTCATCAATGCATCTACGGTTTTATCAGTGGGCTCAACAATATCAAGCAACCTCTTATATGTTCTTAACTCATACTGATCTCGTGCATCTTTATTTACATGCGGAGATATCAATATAGTGAATCTTTCTTTTTTAGTAGGCAACGGAATGGGGCCCTTGACTTGGGCACCCGTTCTTTTTGCTGTCTCTACTATCTCACCAGCTGACTGATCGATTAATTTATGATCAAAAGCTTTAAGGCGAATCCTGATAGTTTGATTTGACATTTATTTTACTCAACGATTGAAGCAACAACACCCGCACCAACTGTGCGACCACCTTCACGTACTGCGAAACGTAAACCTTCTTCCATCGCAATTGGATTGATCAAAGTTACTTCAACAGTTACGTTATCACCCGGCATTACCATTTCAACACCATCCTGAAGCTCTACGGCACCAGTAATATCAGTTGTTCTAAAGTAAAACTGTGGACGATACCCATTAAAGAAAGGAGTGTGACGACCACCCTCATCTTTAGATAAAACATAAATTTCAGCTTTAAATTTTGAATGCGGGTTTACAGATCCAGGATGTGCCAACACTTGACCACGCTCAACCTCTTCACGCTTCGTTCCACGCAATAAAACACCAACATTATCGCCCGCTTCACCTTGATCTAGTAATTTACGGAACATCTCAACACCAGTACATGTTGTTTTAGCTGTATCTTTAATACCAATGATCTCTAACTCTTCACCGACCTTAACAACACCACGCTCAATACGACCGGTTACAACTGTTCCACGACCTGAAATTGAGAATACATCTTCAACAGGCATAATAAAAGCACCATCAATAGCACGCTCAGGAAGAGGAATATAAGTGTCTAGTGCTTCAACTAATTTAAGCACAGAAGGAACGCCCACTTCAGATGTATCACCTTCCAGCGCCTTCAATGCTGAACCAACGACAATTGGAGTATCATCACCAGGAAATTCATACTGGTCTAATAACTCACGTAACTCCATCTCAACCAATTCAATCATTTCGTCATACTCTTCAGTATGCAGACCACCACAATCTTCAGCAAGAATATCAGCTTTGTTCAAGTAAACAACGACATATGGAACACCAACTTGTCTTGATAGCAAGATATGTTCGCGTGTTTGAGGCATTGGACCATCAGTTGCTCCACACACCAAAATCGCACCATCCATTTGAGCAGCACCAGTAATCATATTTTTTACATAATCGGCGTGACCTGGACAGTCAACATGCGCATAATGACGGGTTTCCGATTCATATTCTACGTGTGAAGTAGCGATTGTAATACCACGCTCTCTTTCTTCAGGAGCATTATCAATCTCATCAAATGCCTTAACTTCCCCACCCATTGCCTCAGCCATTACTTTTGTTAAAGCTGCTGTCAATGTTGTTTTACCATGATCCACGTGTCCGATTGTACCAACGTTTACATGGGGTTTATTTCTTTCAAATTTTTCTTTAGCCATGAGTCATTACCTTTAGTCTTTTAACTTTATAAATTTTTTATAAAACTTTTTTTACAATAGCTTCCGCAATTTTTGCAGGTGCTTCGCCATATTTTTCAAACTGCATACTGTATGTTGCTCGCCCCTGTGTTGCTGAGCGTAAATCAGTTGCATAACCAAACATTTCTGCCAGTGGAACTTCGCTCTCTATCGTCGTCCCTGCTGGAGAGTCATCCATCCCTAGCACACATCCGCGACGCCTATTAATATCGCCAACAACATCCCCCAAATAATCTTGGGGAGTAACCACCTCAACCTTCATTAAAGGTTCAAGTAACACAGGATTTGCAGTTATCGTTCCATCCCTGAAAGCTATAGATCCTGCTATTTTGAAAGCCATTTCATTCGAATCGACATCATGATATGACCCATCGAACAAAGTAACTTTTACATCTACAACTGGAAAACCGGCTACCACGCCACTCTCCATTTGATCTTGTATTCCCTTATCAATTGCAGGAATATACTCCTTTGGTACCGCATCACCTGCAATCTTATTAACAAATTCATAACCTGACCCCCTTTCCATAGGTTCCAGCTTTAAGCAAACATGTCCATATTGACCACGCCCACCCATTTCTTTAATAAACTTTCCTTCACACTCTATCGTTTTAGCAATTGATTCACGATATGCAACTTGAGGGTCACCTACATTCGCCTCAACACCAAACTCTCTTTTTAAGCGATCCACAATTATTTCTAAATGCAACTCACCCATTCCAGAAATAATGGTCTGTCCTGAATCTTCATCTGCAATAACTATAAATGACGGGTCTTCTTGAGCCAACCTTTCGAAGCCTAATGCCATTTTATCCTGATCAGCCATTGTCTTTGGCTCTACTGCAATTGAAATAACAGGCTCAGGAAACTCCATCTTTTCCAAGATAATAGGGCTTTTTAAGTCGCTCAAGGTATCACCCGTTGTTACCAACTTCAACCCGATAGCTGCCGCTATATCACCAGCCCTTACTTCTCGAACCTCTTCCCGACTATTAGCATGCATTTGAACAATCCGCCCAACTCGCTCCCGCTTACCTTTTGAAGCGTTAAATACAACACTGCCAGACTGTAAAACTCCCGAATAAACTCTAAAAAAAGCCAGCGAACCCACAAATGGGTCTGTTGCTATTTTAAAAGCCAAAGCCGAAAAAGGCTCATCATCATCAGCATGTCTCAATTGACCTTCTGACTCAGCTATTCCGCTTACCGACCCAACATCCTTAGGGGAAGGCAAATAATCAACCACTGCATCTAACAAGGATTGAACACCTTTATTCTTAAATGCCGAACCACACAACACAGGAACAATTTCATTTTTTAAAACTTGAACCCTAATCCCTGCTTTAATTTCAGCCTCTGTCAAATCACCTTCTTCAAGGTACTTTTCCATCAACTCGTCACTTCCATCAACAGCAATTTCTAACATTTTTTCTCGCCATTCTTCAGCAAGATCTACCATATTAGCCGGAATAGCTTTTTCTTCAAAAGCCACCCCTACATTCCCTTCTTCCCAATAGATCGCTTTCATTTTAACAAGGTCTACAACCCCCTCAAACGAATCCTCCACACCTATTGGCAACTGAATAGCAACTGGAAAAGCGTTTAATCTTTCTTTTATTTGAGCAATTACCCGAATAAAGTCCGCACCAGAGCGATCCATCTTATTCACAAAAACAACTCGTGGAACACTGTACTTATTCGCTTGACGCCAAACCGTCTCTGATTGTGGCTCAACACCACCAACAGCACAAAAGACTGCACAAGCACCATCAAGTACACGCAACGAACGTTCGACCTCAATGGTAAAGTCCACATGCCCTGGCGTATCAATTATATTAATTCGATGCTGAGGGTATTGCTTCCTCATACCCGACCAAAAACATGTAGTTGCAGCAGAGGTTATTGTTATCCCCCTCTCCTGCTCCTGCTCCATCCAATCCATTGTTGCAGCACCATCATGAACCTCACCAATCTTATGAGACACTCCAGTGTAATACAAAATCCTTTCCGTTGTGGTCGTCTTGCCGGCATCTATATGCGCCATAATCCCTATATTTCTATAACGATCAATTGATGTCTCTCGAGCCACAACAATATTCCTTTTTTACAGCGTACAATTTACCAACGATAATGAGAGAACGCTTTATTTGCATCAGCCATCTTGTGAACGTCTTCACGTTTTTTGTTTGCCGCACCGCGACCTTCAAATGCATCCAATAATTCACCAGCTAACTTCGCAGACATTGTTCTTTCATTTCGCTTGCGAGCTGCATCTATTAACCATCTCATTGCCAATGCCACACGCCTTGCCGGACGAACCTCAACTGGCACTTGGTAAGTTGCACCACCAACACGTCGAGACTTAACTTCGACCCGTGGCTGAACATTTTCCAATGCTTTTGATAACACTTCCAATGGGTCTTCGTGACCTTTTGTAGTAATCACATCCAAAGCACCGTACACAATACCTTCAGCCACTGACTTTTTACCACTATACATTAGTAAGTTCATAAACTTAGTCAGTAATTCACTTCCAAATCTTGGATCAGGGATTACACTTCGTTTTATCGCCGCTCTTCTTCTAGACATTTCTTAATTCTCCTTTATGACTTAGGCTTTTTAGTGCCGTATTTTGAACGGCCTGCTTTCCTACCGTCAACACCAGAAGTATCAAGACTTCCTCGAACAACGTGGTAACGCACACCAGGTAAATCTTTAACCCTTCCACCACGAATCAAGACCACGGAATGCTCTTGTAAGTTGTGACCTTCACCGCCAATATAGCTACTTACCTCGTAACCACTAGTCAATCGAACCCTTGCAACTTTACGCATTGCTGAGTTTGGTTTTTTAGGCGTAGTCGTATAAACACGAGTACAAACCCCACGCCTTTGAGGACAAGCCTTCAACGCAGGAACCTTACTTTTTTCTACTTTTTTAGCACGAGGCTTACGAACCAACTGGTTGATCGTTGCCATATCTACTTACTCCGATATACAAATATTAATTACCAAATAATAAAAAGAACCACATATAAATGCAGTGGCTCTTAGCATCTATTCAACACTGGCCTGGCTCTTAGCTCATGTGAGCCGAATATCTTAACTTTAACACGCCAGCAAGGTCAAGTCTTTTTTTACTATTAACCCTCTTCAGTATTTAAAGCCTGCTTTAGCGCTTCTTCAACATCACTAGCATCAACCACTCCAGCCTCAACAGGTGCAGCTTTTGAAGCCTTACCCTGCAACCTCTTTTTTCTCAGCTCATGATATGCTAGCCCTGTTCCTGCAGGGATTAAACGACCCACAATGACATTCTCTTTAAGTCCATTTAAGCCATCACTTATTCCGCGTACTGCCGCATCTGTTAACACTCTTGTTGTTTCCTGGAATGATGCCGCCGATACAAATGACTCAGTCGCCAATGAAGCCTTGGTAATACCTAATAGAACAGGTTCAAAACTGGCCGGTATTTTACCATCCTTTTCCATCTGAGCATTCACTTCATTAAGATAGGTTCTTTCAACCTGCTCACCTTTAACAAAGTCTGTTCCACCTGACGCTGTAATATCAACCTTTCTAAGCATTTGCCTAATAATAGCCTCAATATGCTTATCATTAATACCAACACCCTGTAAACGGTACACATCCTGAATCTCTTTAACCAAATAGTCAGCGAGCTCCTCAACCCCCCTTAACCTCAGAATATCATGCGGAGTTAACTCGCCTTCAGCTATTGTTTCACCCTTTTCAACAAACTCCCCTTCGAAAACAGTAATATGACGCCATTTTGGAATCAATGTTTCATACTGCTCACCATCACCATCAGTGATAACCACACGCTGCTTCCCTTTTGTCTCTTTACCAAAAGAAACCATACCCGTAGCTTCCGCTAAAATCGCAGGATCCTTAGTTTTGCGCGCTTCAAATAAATCTGCAACACGAGGTAAACCACCCGTAATATCCCTGGTTTTACTTGACTCTTGAGGTATCCTAGCCAACACATCACCAACCCTTACCTCACCGCCATCTTTAATTTCTGCAATCGCCCCAGCCGGTAGGAAGTACTGTGCCGGAATTTCTGTTCCAGATAAATGAATCCCCTCCCCTTCACTATCAAGCAATCTGACCATCGGCCTTAGCTCCTTACCTGCAGCACTTCTCTGCTTAGGATCAGTCACCACTCGTGAAGTTAAACCTGTTACTTCATCTAAATGCTCTTGAACAGTAACTCCATCGACAAAATCAATAAGCTGAACAAAACCATTCACCTCGGTTACCACTGGGTGCGTATGTGGATCCCAAGTAACAATAATGTCACCCGCATTTACCGAGCCACCCTCAGCTACAGTCAATACCGCACCATAAGGTATTTTATAACGCTCACGCTCTCTTCCATAAGCATCAACAACACCCACCTCACCAGAACGGGAAACCGCAACAAGGTGCGAGTCTTTATCTTTTACCGTTTTTAAATTATTCAGCCTAATAGTACCTGCCGACTTAACCTGAACATTACTGATTGCAACTGATCTAGATGCCGCCCCACCAATATGAAAGGTACGCATTGTTAACTGTGTTCCTGGCTCACCAATTGACTGAGCAGCTACAACCCCAACTGCCTCACCAATATTAACCAGATGCCCGCGCCCTAAGTCACGACCATAACACTTGGCACATACCCCATGACGCGCATCACAGGTAATAATTGAGCGAACCAACAGGCTATCTACATTATTATCTTCTAATAGGGAAACCATAGACTCATCAATCATTGTCCCGCTTGGAATTATAATCTGATCATCTTTCTGTCTAAGCACGTCATGAACAACCACTCGACCGAGCACACGAGCAGACAAAGACTCGACAACATCACCACCTTCAATAACGGGAGTCATGGTCAGGCCATTTGTCGATCCACAGTCCTGTATTAAAACAACTAAATCCTGTGCAACATCAACCAACCTACGCGTCAAATAACCTGAGTTAGCTGTTTTCAGTGCTGTATCTGCAAGACCTTTCCGTGCCCCATGCGTTGATATAAAGTACTGCAGAACATCCAACCCTTCACGGAAGTTTGCTGTAATCGGCGTTTCAATAATTGACCCATCGGGCTTAGCCATCAACCCACGCATACCCGCAAGCTGACGAATCTGTGCCGCCGAACCCCTAGCTCCTGATTCAGCCATCATAAAGACAGAGTTAAATGACTTCTCCATTACGGTATCACCTGCAGCATTAACAGCCTCATCCTCACCCAACCCTTCCATCATGGCTTTTGCAACTTGTTCGTTCGCATGAGACCAAATATCAACGACTTTATTGTATCGCTCACCATCAGTTACCAAGCCTGAAGCATACTGCCCCTGAATTTCTGTAACTTCTGCCTCTGCCGCGTCGAGAATACCCTGCTTCTTTTCAGGTATTTCCATATCCTCAATACCAACTGACACACCTGATCGAGTTGCATATTTAAAACCTAAATACATGATTTTATCAGCTAACATGACTGTTTTTTTATTCCCTAAATGGCGATAGCTGTAATTGATTAATTTTGAGATATTCTTTTTAGTCATATCCACATTAACAACATCAAAAGGCATTCCTTCAGGTACAATTGCCCATAACAGAGCTCGCCCTACTGTTGTTTCACGCCTTTTAACCGCTACTACTTCTTCTCCATCATCAGCGATTATCGTTTCTGATACTCGAAGCTGGATTTTAGTTTGCAACTCAACCGACTTACTATCTAACGCTTTATTAACCTCATCAAGATCAACAAAGACACTCCCCTCACCCTTAGCATTAATTTTTTCACGTGTTATATAATACAGACCAATAACAACATCTTGAGATGGGTTAATGACCGGCTCGCCATTCGCTGGGGATAGAATATTATTTGTTGCCATCATCAAAATTCTGGCTTCAAGCTGCGCCTCAATTGATAAAGGAACATGAACGGCCATTTGGTCACCGTCAAAGTCAGCATTAAAAGCACTACAGACTAAAGGATGCAGCTGAATTGCCTTACCTTCAATTAATGTAGGTTCAAACGCTTGAATACCTAATCTATGCAATGTTGGTGCACGGTTTAACATAATGGGGTGCTCACGGATAACTTCTTCAAGTATATCCCAGACTTCAGTACCTTCTCTTTCAACCATTTTCTTGGCAGCTTTAATGGTTGTTGCCAATCCTCTAAACTGCAACTTACTAAAGATAAATGGTTTGAATAACTCTAATGCCATTTTTTTAGGCAATCCGCATTGATGCAATTTCAATGTTGGCCCAACTACAATGACTGAACGACCTGAATAATCAACTCGCTTCCCTAATAAATTCTGTCTAAAACGTCCCTGCTTACCTTTGATCATATCGGCTAATGATTTCAAAGGCCTTCTATTTGTACCGGTAATGGCTCTACCACGGCGCCCATTATCTAACAAAGCATCGACAGACTCTTGTAACATACGCTTTTCATTACGCACAATAATATCAGGAGCATTCAGATCCAATAAGCGTCTTAAACGATTATTTCTATTGATAACTCTACGATACAAATCGTTTAAATCAGAAGTTGCAAATCGCCCACCATCCAAAGGTACTAATGGGCGCAACTCAGGAGGTAAAACAGGTAAGACAGTCATAATCATCCATTCTGGACGATTATTTGATGCTACCAATGACTCAATAACCTTAAGACGCTTAGAGTACTTTTTAATTTTAGTTTCTGAATTAGTGGAATTAATTTCCTCACGAAGAATATTGACTTCTTCTTTTAAATCAATCGACTTTAAAAGCTCAAAAACCGCTTCCGCACCCATTTTGGCATCAAACTCATCACCGTGCTCTTCAACCGCATCCAAGAACTCATCATCTGTTAACAGCTGACCACGTTCCAGCGATGTCATGCCAGGGTCTAGTACGACGAAAGACTCAAAATACAGCACTCGCTCAATCCCTCGCAATGTCATATCCAATAACAATGCGATTCTTGAAGGTAATGATTTTAAAAACCAAATATGCGCAACGGGGCTTGCTAAATCAATATGCCCCATTCTTTCCCGTCTAACTTTTGAGATAGTAACTTCAACACCACATTTCTCACAAATCACACCGCGATGCTTTAATCTTTTGTATTTTCCACACAAACATTCATAATCACTGACTGGACCAAAAATCTTTGCACAAAACAAACCATCACGCTCTGGCTTAAACGTTCTATAGTTAATTGTTTCGGGCTTTTTCACTTCTCCATATGACCAAGAACGGATCATATTAGGTGACGATAAACCAATACGTATACCATCAAAATCATCTGTACGACCTTGACGCTTTAGGAAATTCATTAAATCTTTCAAGAGCTTGTCCTCTTTATTTTACCTGGCTTTCACTGAATACAATCATTTGCACTCCGTGTAAAATTAATCCATTATTTATAGCTATCTTAAATAAGCAGCCTATAGCACTCGCTACAAACTGCTCACACTTAATAACATTTTGATAAATAATCTCTAGATACTGTCCTACTTATTGAGCGACTACTCTAACTCAATATTTACAGCCAATGACCGTATCTCTTTAATCAATACATTAAATGACTCAGGCATACCTGGATCCATTGTATGATTACCATCAACAATATTTTTATACATTTTAGTTCGACCGTTCACATCATCCGACTTCACAGTCAACATTTCTTGTAATGTATATGCTGCACCATATGCTTCAAGTGCCCACACTTCCATTTCTCCAAAACGCTGCCCCCCAAATTGTGCTTTACCACCTAGTGGCTGCTGGGTTACCAAACTATATGGCCCTGTTGATCTAGCATGCATTTTGTCATCAACTAAATGGTTTAGTTTCAACATATACATATAACCTACTGTGATTTTACGCTCAAAAGGTTCTCCAGTTAGGCCGTCATATAAAGTTATTTGGCCACTTTCAGGCAAATCAGCTAAGCGTAGCATGGCTTTAATCTCTTTCTCAGAAGCACCATCAAATACTGGAGTCGCCATTGGAACACCACGAACTAAGTTCCCAGCCATTTCCAGAATTTCTAGATCGGAAAATGAATCCAAATCTTCTTTCTTTCCACTATGATTGTAAATCTTATCTAGAAATTGGCGAATTTCAACAACCTTTGCCTGTGCCTCAAGCATCTTTCCAATTTTCACACCTAAACCACTTGCAGCCCACCCTAGATGAGTCTCAAGAATCTGCCCCACGTTCATCCTTGACGGAACACCTAATGGGTTTAACAATATATCTATTGGATTACCATCAGCGGTATAAGGCATATCTTCGACAGGGACAATTTGAGAAATAACCCCTTTATTTCCATGTCGACCCGCCATTTTATCACCAGGCTGAATGCGCTTTTTAACAGCCAGATAAACTTTAACCATTTTAAGCACACCTGGCGCCAAATCATCACCCATAGTGATTTTTGTACGCTTTGACTCAAACCTAGCATCAAATTCTTTACGTTGCTGTTCAATCTGAGCCGCTACCGATTCAAGCTGAACATTAATATCTTCATCTTGAACTTTAATTTTTAACCAATCAGATTTAAGCGCTCCATCTAAAATATCTTGAGTTAACTCTGTGCCCTTCTTGATATCAGCAATACCAGTCTCGGTTTTCTGCCCAAGCAACATTACTGCTATACGATCAAAAATATCGAGTTCAATTATTTTCAATTGGTCATCAAGATCTTTTTTATAGCGCTTAATTTCGGCTTCTTCAATTTCCAAAGCACGCTTATCTTTACCTACCCCATCACGAGTAAACACTTGAACATCAATAACAGTTGCACGAATACTTCCTGGCACCCTTAATGAAGTATCTTTCACGTCCGCAGCTTTTTCACCAAAAATTGCACGTAGAAGCTTTTCCTCAGGAGTCAATTGAGTTTCACCTTTAGGTGTCACTTTACCAACCAATATATCCCCACCTTTAACTTCAGCTCCCACATAAACAATACCCGATTCATCAAGTTTTGATAATGCGTCTTCACTTACATTAGGAATATCTGCTGTTATTTCTTCAGGACTATGTTTGGTTTCACGTGCAACACAGGTCTTTTCTTCAATATGAATAGTGGTAAAACGATCTTCTTTTACCACTCGTTCAGAGACTAAGATTGAATCTTCAAAGTTATACCCATTCCAAGGCATAAAGGCGATTCGCATATTCTGCCCTAGCGCAAGCTCACCAATATCTGTTGAAGGTCCATCTGCAAGAATATCCCCTAAATTAACTATATCTCCAGGCATTACTAGAGGTTTTTGGTTTATACAAGTATTCTGATTTGATCTGGTATATTTAGTGAGATTATAAATATCTACACTGGGCACACCTTCAATAGTTTCACTGTCAGACACCTTAACAACAATACGAGCCGCATCAACTGTTTCGATAATACCACCACGCCTAGCAACAACCGAAACGCCTGAATCTTTTGCCACAACACGTTCCATTCCCGTTCCAACCAAAGGCTTTTCAGCTCTCAGTGTAGGAACAGCTTGACGCTGCATGTTTGAGCCCATTAATGCCCTGTTCGCATCATCATGCTCTAAAAATGGAATAATAGATGCCGCTATTGACACAATCTGTTTAGATGATACATCCATATATTGCACAGATTCTGATGAGGCCAAAGTAAATTCGTCTTTATGCCTAGCAGGCACCAAGCCTTCCTCTAGTCGGCCATGCTCATTGATAGGAACACTTGACTGGGCAATTACAAAATCACCCTCTTCAATTGCTGACAAGTAATCAACTTGATCAGTCACTTTTCCATTTTCAATTTTTCTATAAGGTGTTTCTAAAAAGCCATAGGAATTAGTACGCGCATAAACTGACAACGAGTTAATCAGACCAATATTTGGCCCCTCAGGCGTTTCAATTGGACAAACTCTACCGTAATGAGTGGTATGTACATCTCGCACCTCAAAGCCTGCCCGCTCTCGGGCAAGACCACCAGGACCCAATGCTGAAACACGTCGTTTATGAGTCACTTGTGATAATGGATTATTCTGATCCATAAACTGTGACAATTGACTTGAGCCAAAAAATTCTTTAACCGCAGCTGAAACAGGTTTAGCATTAATAATTTCTTGCGGCATATAGCCTTCAGAATCAGCTAGTGTCAACCTTTCTCTAACCGCACGTTCAACACGAACCAAGCCTACTCTAAATTGGTTTTCAATCATTTCGCCAACAGAACGTACACGTCTATTACCTAAGTGATCAATATCATCCACCACACCATTACCATTACGGATAGAAATAAGCTCTTTTAATACATCAACAATATCATCTTTGCTTAAGGTTCCCTCACCTTCGGTTTCTTCACGACCTAAACGACGATTAAACTTCATTCGCCCTACTGCAGACAGGTCATACCTATCTGAAGTAAAAAATAGATTAGAAAACAGATTTTCTGCTGAGTCTTTTGTTGGAGGCTCGCCTGGGCGCATCATCCGATAAATTTCAACCAAGGCCTCCAATCTATTAGTCGAAGAGTCTGCCCTCATTGCATTTGAAATATAAGGCCCTCTATCAAGGTCATTTACATATAACACTTCGATATCAGTTACGCCTGCATCAAGCAAGGCCAGGACCAACTCTTCAGTTAGCTCATCATTAACATTTGCAATCAATTCACCTGTTGATTGATCAACGATGTTGTGACTTAAAACCTTGCCATATAAATATTCTTTAGGCACATCAATTTCAGAGATGTTTGCTTTATTCATCTTCCTGATGTGTTTAGCCGTTACCCTACGCCCTTCTTCAACAACTACTTCACCATCATACTTAATATCAAATACAGTCATTTCCCCCCGTAAACGCTCAGGAATAATATGATACTTAATACTATCAGACCCTAAAGTGAACTTATTTGTTTCGAAGAACATTTTTATCATGTCTTCATTGTCATACCCTAGCGCACGCAATAAAATGGTTGCCGGTATTTTACGACGCCTATCAATTCTTACATAAACAGCGTCTTTGTGGTCAAATTCAAAATCTAACCAAGAGCCACGGTAAGGAATAACCCTGGCATTAAATAATAATTTCCCAGAGGAGTGTGTTTTACCTTTATCATGATCAAAGAAAACACCCGGGGATCTATGTAATTGAGATACGATAACTCTTTCTGTACCATTAATTACAAAAGTACCATTCTCAGTCATTAATGGAAGCTCACCCATGTAAACTTCTTGCTCGCGTATATCCTTAACAACCTTAGCTGTTACCGGAGCATCTTTATCATATATAACTAAACGAACGAGTACTCTTAGGGGCGCTGCAAATGTAGCACCACGCTGTTGACATTCTCTTACATCAAAAGTAGGCTCACCTAATCTATATTTAACATATTCAAGCACTGCATAGCCTGAGTGGCTTACAATAGGAAACACACTAGAAAATGCTCCATGCAAGCCACGTTCCAACCTTTTTTTAGGTTGAATGCCGTCTTGTAAAAAACCAGCATATGAGTTTATTTGGGTTGCTAATAAGTAGGGTACCTCAAGTACCTCATCAGCTTTTCCAAAATTATTACGAATACGTTTTTTTTCGGTAAAAGAATAGGCCATATTTTCCATACCTTTCATCAAGGATTGTTTAACATTACGACCAAAACCAGCTCTGGCTGAGTGGTTTAGGTATGACTTACTGCAAACAGTAAAAGGCCGATGACATTTCTACCATCAGCCCTTCCTTTTGCCAGACTTTGATTGCTTAATATAAAGAAAACAATCAAAGCCCTCTATCAATCAAATTTATTTGATTTCAGCACTTGCGCCCGCTTCTTCAAGCGTTTTTACAACTTCTTCAGCGTCAGCTTTACTTACGCCCTCTTTCACTGTACTTGGTACTCCTTCAACCGCAGCTTTTGCTTCTTTAAGACCTAGGCCTGTAATAGCACGCACAGCCTTAATAACAGCAACTTTCTTTTCACCGAATGAAGTCATAACAACATCAAATTCAGTTTGTTCAGCAGCTGCACCGGCATCACCGCCTGCAGCAGGGGCAGCAGCAGCAACAGCAGCTGTTACACCAAATTTCTCTTCCATCGCTGAAATTAAGTCAACGATTTCCATAACAGTCATGTTAGATACTGCTTCTAAAATATCTTCTTGTGAGATAGCCATTGTACGATATTCCTCTAAAATAATAGATTTTAAACTGGTTAATTAAGCTTATGCAGCTTCTGCTTCTGCTTCTTGCTTCTGATCTCTGACAGCAGCTATAGTACGCACTAATTTGCCTACTGGCGCCTTCATAACAGCCATAATCAAAGCAATACCTTCGTCGCGTGTTGGCATACTTGCCAAACGAGCTAACTCAGATATATCAAGTGATTGACCATTAAAGCCAATTACTTTAGGAACCAATTTTTCATTGGTCTTTGCAAAGTCATTGATTAATCTTGCTGCTGCGCCTGGCGCTTCCATTGAAAAAGCAAGAATTAGAGGCCCTTTTAAACCTTCTTGCATACATTCAAATTCAGTTCCTGCAACTGCACGTTTTGCCAAAGAGTTCTTAATAACTCTCAAGTAAACGTTATTTTCTCTCGCAGTATTACGTAACTCTGTTAATTCAGAGACCGTTAACCCACGATATTCAGCCGCGACTACAGATAATGCTTTAGCAGCATACTGAGCAACTTCATCAACAACTACCTTTTTGCTATCTAGGTTTAATGCCACAGATTACCTCCGGTAATTTATCCAGACTTACATCCAGATTTAATTAAACACACCTCTTCAGATGCACCTTACGGTCACTCACCAGTTTACTGGTAAAACTTCCGCCTACGTTGGTCCATAAATAATTTTACGGGTTATATTTTTCAATACCAACGGTCTTTGACGGTTGCTAGTTAACCAGCAACCCAAAGTTCTTTTTATACTTCAATACTAGTTTGATCGATCACTAAACCAGGACCCATCGTTGAAGAAATAGCTATCTTCTTTAAATACACCCCTTTGGCAGCTGATGGTTTTGCTTTTTTCAAATCAGCAATTAGGAATTCTAAATTCTCTTTAAGAGCAACTTCATCAAATGAAACCTTGCCAATTGAACAATGGATAATCCCACCTTTTTCTGTACGATAACGTACTTGGCCAGACTTTGCATTTTTTACAGCAGTTGCAACATCAGGAGTCACCGTTCCTACTTTAGGGTTAGGCATTAAACCTCTTGGACCTAAAATCTGCCCTAATTGACCAACAACGCGCATTGCATCAGGAGAAGCAATAACCACATCAAAATCCATCTCACCTTTCTTAACTTGGTCAGCCAAATCTTCCATACCGATTACATCCGCACCTGCTTCTTTTGCTGCATCTGCATTTGGCCCCTGTGTAAACACAGCAACACGAACAGTTTTACCCGTTCCATGTGGAAGAACAGAGGCTCCACGAACATTTTGATCAGATTTTCTTGGGTCTACACCCAAAACAACACTAACATCAACAGACTCATTAAAGTTTTTATTGGCAAATTCCTTTAATAAAGAAACACTCTCTGTAATTGAATATTGTTTATTTGAATCAACTTTAGCTGCAATCAATTTTGCTTTTTTAGATATCTTAGCCATCTATAGACCCTCCACATTCAGGCCCATGCTTCGCGCACTACCCGCTATAATTCTCACAGCTGCTTCCATATCCGCCGCATTAAGATCTTGCATTTTTGTTGTTGCAATTTCTTCTAGCTGCGCTTTTGTGACTGTTCCTACTTTGACAGTATTAGGAGTACCACTACCTTTTGGAATTCCAGCAGCTTTCATTAACAGTACTGATGCTGGAGGTGTTTTTGTAATAAAAGTAAAACTTCTATCTGCATAAACTGTTATAACAACAGGAATTGGAAGACCTTTTTCAACATCAGCAGTTTTTGCATTAAATGCTTTACAAAACTCCATGATATTCACACCATGCTGACCCAACGCAGGACCGACAGGGGGACTAGGATTAGCTTCACCTGCTTTTACTTGCAACTTAATATATGCTTGTATTTTTTTCGCCATTTTACTCTCCAAACGGGTGCAAACGCTTTCCAGCTCCCCAAGATACAAAAATCCCTGCCCTTTTATTAAGAGGGCAGGGATTCATTTTAATTCTATTTTATAATTTTTCTACCTGACCAAATTCCAACTCAACTGGAGTTGATCTACCAAAGATCAAAACAGAAATTTTTAATCTACTTTTCTCGTAATTTACTTCTTCAATGTTGCCATTAAAATCTTTGAATGGCCCATCAATAACTCGAATCGTTTCACCTACCTCAAATAAAACTTTCGGCCTTGGCTTATTCACACCCTCTTCTACTCGATTCAAAATCGCTTCAGCTTCTTTATCTGAAATCGGCGCAGGCCTATCAGTTGTACCACCAATAAACCCTAAAACTCTTGGTATATTTCTTACCAAATGCCATGTTTCATCCGTCAATTCCATTTGAACCAAAACATAACCAGGAAAAAACTTTCTTTCACTCTTGCGTTGCTGCCCCATCCTCATCTCAACAACTTCTTCTGTTGGTACCAAAATCTTTCCAAAATGATCTTGCACCCCTTCTAGCTCTATCTTTTCCTCTAAAGCCAACTTAACCTTATTCTCAAAATTTGAATAAGCATGGATCACATACCACCTAAGAGCCATTACTTAACTCCCTTGACCGGTTAAAGATTTAACGATGGACAATAGACCCCAGTCTAAAAGCCACAAGATCAACCCAACAATAAAAACCATTCCAAACACTAAAAGCGTTGTTCTTACTGTTTCTTCTCTTGTTGGCCAGACAACCTTTCTGACTTCCTGCTTTGCTTCTAGAGCAAACTCCCAAATATTGTGCCCTACAGCTGTGGTAAACATAATACTTACTGCAACCAATATAATCGCCACTAGCGCTATCACTCTATATAAAAGTGTAAACCCTGCTACATCAGAGAAATAATAAAAGCCTGCGACCCCAGCCACCACTAATATTAGTGACAAACCATGTTTTACAACATCAAAACTATTTGACGCTTCTTCTGCCTGTGCATTCATTTGAAAAATTGGAAAAAAATTATTGAGTACCTTTCTGAATGGCAGGCCAGGAGGGACTCGAACCCACAACCTGCGGTTTTGGAGACCGCTGCTCTACCAATTGAGCCACTGACCTATTCAGAAACCGTAAAGAACTAATGATTCTATCTTATAAATCACACCACTGCAATCTTTATTTAACAGAACCTATTTTGAAATCAAGCATCCCCAGTCTATTCTGGAGCTCATAACCGGATTTGAACCGGTGACCTCTTCCTTACCAAGGAAGTGCTCTACCGACTGAGCTATATGAGCGCTCGATATTTTAGAATTGGAGCGGGTGATGGGAATCGAACCCACATAATCAGCTTGGAAGGCTGGAGTTCTACCACTGAACTACACCCGCATTTTCCTAATGGAAAGATGGTGGAGGGGGGAGGATTCGAACCTCCGAAGGCTGAGCCGTCAGATTTACAGTCTGATCCCTTTGGCCGCTCGGGAACCCCTCCTGAACTGCATATTATGAACAACCTCTACCCATGAGTCAACCTTTTTTTAAAAAAAGTTCTTTTCATAACGCTTTATTTGCATACTTCTTATTACCACACTACCTATACTTCGCGCGGTCACGACTGCGGATTTCTAACCGCTGAGTTTTTGCCAATAGCTGCGTTGCCGAAACAGTTACGTAGCTTGCTATATGCCTGTTTCAGCGCCTTGTTATCGACAAAAATCAGCAGCTTATAAACTCCGCATCCGTGACAGCGCGAAGTATAGTAAATTTATTCCAGTAACTTTATTTCTTATTCAAGCTATTCATAACGCGCGACACATCCCCCGCCACAAGAGCATCAATCTGAGAATTTAGGCGCACAAAAGAATCATCTAAAACACCTCGATCTTGCTTTGAAAACGCTGATAGCACATAATCAGCAACGCTCTTCCCAGCTACCGGACGACCAATTCCCACCCTTATTCGATAGAAGTCTTTTTCACCCAGCTTTTCAATAATATCTCTTAAGCCATTATGCCCAGCATGCCCCCCGCCTTTCTTAAGCTTTACAACCCCAAGCTCCAGATCCAGCTCATCATGCACAACAACAATCTCTTCAGTCTTTATCTTGTAATACCTAGCGATAGAACCAACAGCCAAACCACTCCTGTTCATAAATGCCTGAGGTTTCAGCAAGATCACCTTATTACTTCCAGCAAGGTAACTCGCAACAACTCCGTTAAACCTTACCTCGTTTGACCAACTCGCCCCACTCGCCAAGTCATCTAAATACAAAAACCCAGCATTATGCCGGGTTTTATCGTACTTTGACCCTGGGTTTCCAAGGCCAACTATAAGCTTTATCATCTCAAGCCTTAACCATACAGCGACTAACTCTCTTCTGTGGGCTCTTCAGCATCATCAGACGAACCTTCATCTTCAACCTCAGCTTTCACTTTATTTTTTACAACCTGAGCAACAGGAAGATCATGATCAAGCCCTTGTGCCAAAACAGGAATCTCAACACCAGTCGGCAATACCAAATCTGTCAAATGCACAGCAGAACCAATTTCAACTGCTTCCAAGTCAACACTGATAAATTCAGGCAACACGGCAGGCAAACAACTCACCTCAACATCAACCATCGAATGAGTAACAACCCCACCCGCCTTCACACCGACACAAATATCCTCATTGATAAAATGAAGAGGGACATGCACTCTTAGCAAATGAGTCTCATCAATACGCAAAAAATCCATATGCATAATCTGATTCTTTGCAGGGTGACGCTGAATAGCTTTCAATATAACTTTCTCAGTTTTGCCATCAACAGCCAAATCTAAAACATGAGAATAAACAGCCTCATGATCTAAATGCTTAATCACATCATTATGATCCAACACCACTGACTGCGGAGAAACCTCTCCACCATAAACTACCGCCGGCACACTTCCACTTCGACGTAACGCTCTTGCTGTAGTCTTACCCGATAAATCACGACTTTCAGCAACAAATTCAAATACACTAGACATCTTTTTCTCCAATCTTGCTTTCAAGCAATTCTATATAAATACGACCAAACCAAAACCTAATCAACATAAAGCGAACTCACCGACTCACTCTCAGTGATTCGCCTTATTGTTTCGGCCAACATTTCTGCAACACTTAACTGTCTTATCTTTTTAATTGACAACAACTCATCACTCAGCGGTATTGTGTCTGTGACTATCAACTCATCTAACACTGAGTTTCTAACATTTTCCGCCGCAGCCCCCGACAAAACAGGATGAGTACAATACGCAACAACCCTTACCGCCCCCTGTTTTTTTAATGCCTTAGCAGCACTACACAAGGTACCAGCAGTATCAACTAGATCGTCAATCATCACACATGTTCGCCCTGACACATCCCCGATAATATGCATAATCTCTGAAACATTTGCCTTTGGTCGTCTTTTGTCAATAATAGCCAAATCAGCATCACCTAGCCGCTTTGCCAGAGCCCTAGCCCTAACAACACCACCCACATCAGGGGATACCACTATTACATTTTCATACTTCTGTCGCCAAACATCACCCAGCAACAAAGGTGACGCATAAACATTATCAACAGGAATATCAAAAAAACCTTGAATTTGATCTGCATGCAAATCAACCGTCAAGACCCTATCAGCTCCCGCCGTATCAAGCATATTTGCAACTAATTTTGCAGTAATTGGTACTCTCGCTGAACGAGAACGCCTATCCTGACGAGCATAACCATAATAAGGAATAACGGCCGTTATCCGCGAAGCTGACGCCCTCTTTAGCGCGTCAATCATCACCAGCAACTCCATTAAGTGCTCGTTAGCAGGAGAGCAGGTTGGCTGAATAATAAATACATCTCGCCCCCTTACATTCTCCTCAATTTCTACCGTTATTTCCCCATCACTAAATCGAGAGACAGTTGCCATGCCTAAGCGCATGTTTAACTTCCTCACTATACCTTCAGATAAGGCTCTATTAGCATTACCAGAAAATACCATCATAGAAGTATCTTGCATTTAAGCACTCCGCTTGATTTTTATATTGGAGATTAAATTGGCTGGGCTGCCAGGATTCGAACCTGGGTATGCGGAGATCAAAACCCCGTGCCTTACCGCTTGGCGACAGCCCAATAATTGATTTAAACCAGCATATTTTTTAACGGCGAAATATTTAGACCCTGAGCCAAATACACCTGCCAACGTTCTGAAAGCTTACGATACGCATTTTCAGCCAATTCTTTTGAATCAAACTGAGCAAATACACAAGCCCCCGTCCCAGTTAACCTTGCCTCCGAATAGGCGGACAAGTCCGTTAAAGCGTCTTTTACTGGTTTGTATTTCTCACAAACAACATCTAAACAATCGTTTTGATGGTCGCCTGTAATAAAGTCAGCTATTTTGATTGATTTACTTCCTCTTGTCAAACCTTTTTCTGAAAATATTTCTCCTGTGTCAACATGACACACTGGCTTGATAATGACCACCCACTTTTCCTCAGGCTCAATTTTCTCTAATTTTTCGCCAACCCCCTCAGCCCAAGCCGCATAACCATAGACAAAAACAGGGACATCAGCCCCCAATTGCAAGCCCAATTCTCTTAGTTTATTTTCTGACAAGTTCAAACCCCACAAACGATTCAACACAAGCAAGGTTGTTGCTGCATCAGAACTTCCACCGCCCAAGCCCCCACCCATAGGCAAGTTCTTTTCAATCTCTATTCGTACGCCCTGACGACAGCCCGTTTCCTTTCTCAATAATTTTGCGGCTCGTATTGTCAAATCTGACGCTTCAGGCACTCCTGGTATAGGTGAGTCCAAGTAAATTCTATCACTATCAACCTTATGGAAGGTCAGCCAATCACACAAGTCTGTCAATTGAAAGACCGTTTGCAGCAAGTGGTATCCATCCTCACGCCGCCCAGTAATTCTTAACATCAAATTTAATTTTGCGGGTGCCGGCCATCGACACCCCCACTCTTTTTCTTGTTGTTTCATATTTTTGTCTATCAAGCCGTTAGGCAATTTGCAATAATTAACCTAGGCAACTGGCAATAAATAACCCACCCAGGTTGCGCAGATTTTTTGTTTCCGATCAAACTATCTCAAGAGGCGCATAGCCAGCTACGGTCGCAACCAGCATCCTGCTTCGAGCGACACTTGCACATCCGTGTGCTTCGTAACGATTGAGATGGTTTGAGCAACGATAAAAAAGTCAGTAAGGTGGCTGGGTTATTTGTTGCTGGTTGCCCTACCCTCCTTGCTGGTCTTCTTGTCACTGCTCAATTTGGGTAGATTATTTATTGCAAGCCATTTTACCAAACTGCTATATATCCCATTGATTAACTATTAATTTTATTTTTGCAGAACCACGCTCAACTTTCATTTTCCGTGGCATTAGCTCTGCTTTATTATATTCTTGCATCTGTAAATACCTAATTTTCCACCCATGCTGGTCAAATCCATAATCTTGCTGTGTATAACTTGCAGCAGGATCAACCACACCTAAAACCCAGTACTTTAGTGATTCGAAAGGAACTTTAACTCCCAACTTGGCAGAGATAATATCGTTAACCTCGCCTGTCTCTACATACACCTTACCTTCAGCACTAACCTCCACACGCCTCTCTGTAAGCACAATTTTCGTTCTACCCAGACCAAACAGGCCTGCCAACTCAATAGCGTCACTTTCACTCTCATGTTCCCACACTATATTTGCAGAAACCGCATTATTTTTATCTATTATTGCTATTCGCCCTAAAAATGACCATTTTGTTTTTTCATACAGACCCTTTCGACCAGATAGATTAAATTTGTTTCTCTGGTTTTCTGGCACACTTGCACATGACGTCATCACCAGCAACATAACTATAGAGCAATATTTAATCATTATTGATTATTGGGAAAGCGCTGTTTGTATTTTAAAAGATACTCATCATTTGGTGTTTTTTTCAGAGCCCTTTCAATCAAGCTCTCAGCTTCAACAAAATTACCCAGCACACGAAGCACTTCAGCTAAATGTACCGCAATTTCATTTTGTGCATGTATTTCATACGCGGACCTTAATAACAATAAAGCCGCTTCAGGCCGCCCCTGCTTAAACCGTAGCCATCCTACACTATCCATAATTAAGGCATTATCAGGACTGAGCTGTAACGCTTTCAGCAAATATTCTTCCGCCTCTTGGTAGCGCTCAGTCCTATCAACCAAGGTATACCCCAATGCATTTAAAACAGCCACATCCTTTGGATCCTTTAACAATATCTGTTTTAAATCAGCCTCAAGTAAATCCAGTCTATTTAATTTTTCAGCGACAAGAGCCCGTCCATATAATAAATCTCGATGTCCAGGAAAATCAACCAAGCCCTCACTTAACGCATCAAAAGCTGCTTGATATTTTTTTTGTCGTGTATATACCTCCGCCTTTAACAATAAAATATTAATCTGCTTTAGAGGAAATTGGTCAAGCAAGACCGCCAGTCGCGACTCAATCGTTGAAAAATCATTTTTCTCTAATAAAACTGAAACAGCCGCCATCGACGCTTCATAAACATAAGGTCCTTTCGTCACCTTATCAAACCATGTTATAGCCTGGTCATACTGTTCATTTTTAAAGGCGATACGCCCCAAATAAAAGCTAGCTTGAGCTCCCCAACCCCGCCTATTTACTAGTTTTTTTAAATATGAGACTGCGCTCTGCTCTTTCTTCTGCTGTAGATATATTAAAGCTAATGCCAACTGACTTTCACCATCTTCTACTTCTGTTTTCAATACCTTTTTATATATTGCTTCAGCTTGATCTAAGGCATTGTTTTTCATCAAAACCTGCCCCAACATTTTCCTTACTTTATTATTATCCGGTGATTTTGTTAAAATTTTCTCTAAATCAATCTGCGCTAACTCAAACTGCCCATTTTGAGCGAACAGTTGCGCACTAAGGACAAGTGCCTTATCCCATTCGGGCTGTATCTCGAGAGCTTTATTGACTTTATCTCTTGCAATATCTGTCTTATTTAACTGGCCAGATAACATGGCTTGCACAAAAAACACTACCGCTTGATCTGGATGTTTTTCTGCAACACCCTCCAAAACATTATAAATAAAATCAGCTCGTCCTTGTTTGCCCAACAAACCGGCCAATTCAAGTAGCGTTCCTTCAAACCCAGCAGGATCATTAAGCAACATTTTATTTAAATGCTCAACAGCCAATGCTTTATCATTTCCCTTCAAAGCCGACAATACCGCTATCTTTCTTGCCGTTAAATTATGACCGTCCTGATCTAGCCACAAAGACACAGCTTCCGTTGTTTTTTCAGTATCCTTTAAAAACAAGCCTATTTTTGCCGCTCTTTCTGCCACCCTGACATCATCAACCCGCTTGGCAGCTTCCAAATAACCATCAAGAGCAACCCCATAACGATTCCTCTGTCCTGCAATTTCTGCCGTCATTAATAAATACATAACCTCAGGGGAAATTGCTGTCAATTTTTCAGTCTTTTCATCATCAGGACTCATGGCCTCCACTGCAACTGGATCACCAACTCCCTTATCAGGAGCAGCGGCACAGCCGGCTAACCCCAAAAAAATTATGCCACCCATCAATTTAATAATTAACACGGACTCTCCCTATTTCACTTGATTAAACATTCATATAGAGTAGCAGAAAATGACACTAAATTAGCCTAGGAATTTATTCTATTTGGATAAAATTAGTATATTCTTTTAGAATATGTGGTTTTACTGTTGCTTTTAGCCATACTCAATGACACTTCTAGCCGTCGGGATAAATTATAATACAGCGCCTGTTGCTATTCGTGAGCGCCTAGCATTTCCTGCAGACTCACTTGCGGCCGCCCTAAAAGCACTCTGTAATAACCAATCTATTAATGGCGCTGCCATCTTGTCTACCTGCAATAGAACAGAGTTTTATTACCAATCCCAAAACGATAACATCCACTCACTCATTGAGTGGATTTCAGACACCAAAAAAATCACCCAAAAAGAATTTACCCCTTACCTATACAGCCATACCGACAATCAATCAATTCGCCATATGTTTCGCGTTGCTTGTGGCTTAGACTCCATGGTATTGGGCGAGCCACAAATTTTAGGTCAAATGAAAACGGCCTACCAGGCAGCCTATGACGCAGGGACATTAGGTAAGCATTTAGGCAGACTCTTTCACCACACCTTTTCGGCAGCAAAAAAAGTACGTACAGATACGGCTATTGGATCTAGCCCAGTATCGGTAGCCTTTGCAGCCGTACAACTTTCACAACAAATTTTCAATTCACTAAGCGACCAGACAGCTCTTTTGATTGGCGCAGGTGAAACTATTGAGTTAACCGCTAGGCACTTATATCAAAATAATATAGGCCGTATTATTATTGCCAATAGAACTTACGACAAAGCTCACGCCTTGGCAGCTCAGTTTAATGGTTACGCTATTGCTTTATCTGAACTCCCTGATCATTTAGCTGAGGCCGACATCGTGGTTTCGTCAACAGCAAGTCAATTACCTATTTTAGGCAAAGGCCGAGTTGAAAGTGCCATAAAAAAACGCAAGCACAAACCTATGTTTATGGTTGATCTCGCTGTTCCTCGAGATATTGAAGCAGAAGTTGCCCAACTCAAAGATGTTTATCTATATACTGTTGATGACTTGCAAAATACCATTGACCAAAATATGGACTCACGGCGCAAGGCAGCCGAACAAGCGGAAGAGATTATTGACACTCAAGTTGAGCATTTCTTATCCTGGATGCGCTCACAAGGGGCTCAAACTGTTATTAAAGATTATCGTCAACAAGCCACTTTATCCCGCGATCAAGCACTTGATAAAGCCATATCTCAACTAAATAACGGTCGTGATGCGGAAGAAGTTTTAAACCTTTTAGCTCACACCTTGACCAATAAACTAATCCACACCCCCAGCAGTCAAATTAGATTAGCGGGAGAAAATGACAGACACGACCTTATCGCGGCTGCCAGAGAAATATTTAAATTACCCTAAGGGAGGGAGGCAACAAATCCCCCCTGCTAAAATGCTGGGCAATCAAACCCTCGCCCCAACTGAATTTACAAGCCACGGACATGCAAAATATAGCACCGTACTCACCCACGTTAAACGTGGCTACCCCATAAGCTAGTTATTTAATAAATGAAAGTATCAATCCAAACCAAACTTGAAAATCTTAGCGAACGCTTTGAAGAAATTGCAGCGCTACTATCCCAACCTGAAGTACAAAGCGACCAAAATAAGTTCCGCTCACTCAGCCAAGAATACGCCCAAATAGACCCGATTGTAAGTTGCTATAATGATTACAAAGAAAATCAAGATGACCTTGATGCCGCCTTGGAAATGACTAAAGACTCAGACCCTGAGTTACGTGAAATGGCTAAAGAAGAGCTACAGGAAACTGAAGAAAAGAAGCTACAATTACAACACCAGCTACAAATATTATTACTCCCCAAAGACCCTAACGATAATAGAAATATATTTTTAGAAGTTAGAGCGGGAACAGGGGGCGATGAAGCCTCTATTTTTTCTGGGGACTTAGCAAAAATGTACCAACGATTTGCTGAAAAGCAAGGTTGGAAAACTGAAATAATCACCGAAAACCGTGGTGATCATGGTGGCTACAAAGAAATTATCTTACGCATTAGTGGACAAGATGTTTTCTCTCAACTCAAGTTTGAATCAGGCGTTCACCGTGTGCAACGCGTCCCTGAAACGGAATCTCAAGGTAGAGTTCACACCTCCGCCTGCACCATTGCCATTATGCCCGAGGTTGAAAGCCTTGATGAATATGAAATAAAATCATCCGATTTGCGTGTAGATACCTTTAGGGCATCTGGCTCAGGTGGTCAACATGTTAATAAAACAGACTCAGCCATTCGACTCACCCATTTACCAACAGGTGTTGTTGTCGAATGCCAAGATGAACGTTCACAACATAAAAACAGAGCTCGTGCCATGTCTCTTTTACAGTCGCGCTTGCTAACAGCAGAACAAGACAAGCAACATGCAGAGCAATCTGAAGAAAGAAAATCACAAGTTGGATCAGGGGATCGCTCGGAACGAATTAGAACATATAACTATCCACAAGGCCGACTAACTGACCATCGAATTAATTTAACGCTTTATAAATTAGATGAAATCATGCAAGGTGGCCTAGAACACGTTATTAACCCTTTAATTAACGAACATCAGGCAGATTTACTGACCCAATTAGGTAATGATTGACATTCAAAACACTTTACAACAAGCCGCAACAAGCCTAACTGAATCATCCGACTCTGCATGGCTTGATGCAGAAGTCTTACTCTGTCATGTATTGGATAAACCCCGCTCTCATCTTAGAGCTTGGCCAGAAAAACAGTTATCAGAACAACAGCACACTCAATTCGCAACGCTTTTAGAGTTGCGCCAGCAAGGCACCCCGATAGCTTACCTGACGGGTAGTAAAGAATTTTGGTCTAGGGATTTTAAAGTAAGTTCAGAGGTTTTAATCCCTAGGCCTGATACTGAATTATTAATTGAACTCAGCCTTGCCTTACTAGCTGACTCCCCTAATGCTCATATTATT
>Ga0256840_1000212_pt1 | contig 56644 bp, 56 predicted proteins | sample 355202metaG_FD_185969 | JGI IMG/M metagenome (GOLD analysis project Ga0256840, IMG submission 185969) | Hydrothermal vent microbial communities from Mid Atlantic Ridge, Atlantic Ocean - 355-202 | ecosystem: Environmental > Aquatic > Marine > Hydrothermal vents | place: Atlantic Ocean: Mid...
TAATTATGGACAATTATTGCATAAATTATATAAATATAGCTATAATTGCACAAAACACCTTACTAATAATTTAATTTAATACTCATATAAGGAGTCAACTATGCAGCACCCAGAACCAACTGAGCATGAAATAAAGCTCAACACCAAAAGATATATAGTCTCCAAAACAAATCCTAAGGGATAATTGAATACGGTAATGACTATTTTGTTGAAATCTCAGGCTACAGCGAAGCTGAACTTATAGGTGAACCACACAGTATTATTCGGCATCCCGATATGCCAAAAATTGCATTTAAAATGATGTGGGACAGAATCAATCAAGCACAAAACTTTATTGCTGTGGTGAAAAATCTTGCCAAAGATGGAAGTTATTACTGGGTTGTAACAGAATTTGAACCAAAAGTTGACCCCATCACAAACGAGATTATTTCGCATACTGCGTTTAGAAAAGCTGCACCACAAAAAGCCATAGATATTATTGAGCCAATTTATAAAAAAATGTTAACGATTGAAGAGCATGGCGGGATGGAAGCTAGTGAAAAATATTTACGTGGTTTTTTAGAAGACAATAACACAACATATGATGAGTTTATCAATAAAACTGTGGGTAATTCTGGGCTTTTTAAGATATTTTTTACAGCTATGAAAAAGCTTTTTTCATAAAATAAGTCAAATTTAGATAAAATACCTTTTTTAAAAGGATATTTTATTGAACTTAAAAGAGACGCTCATTGCTGATGAGTTAGACTTACCAGACGATTTTTTCAAAAACATACAAAAATACAAAGAACATCTTTTTAAATGGAATAAAATCCATAACCTCACAGGTGCAAAAAATGAAGCTATGGTTGATGAGTTCATCCATGATGCTGTTTATCCTGTCTCTTTTTTACCAAAAGTAAACTCTTTGATGGACATAGGAACAGGCGCAGGTTTTCCGGGGATGATTTTAGCTTTGGCACTCCCGGATACTCAGGTGACTCTTGTTGAACCCCTTATGAAAAGAGCCAGTTTTTTACAATTTATCAAAGCAGATTTAGGTCTTGACAATGTTCGAGTTGTAAAAAAAAGAGTTCAAGATATGGAAGATGAAAACTTTGATCTTATCACATCACGGGCAGTTACTGATACTAAAATACTTTTGGATTTAAGCAAAAACTTTCGAGATGAACACTCTAAACTTCTTTTTTATAAAGGTGAAAAAGTTTTTGAAGAGCTTGAAGATGATGTTACTATGAACTATAAAATTATTGAGACACAAAACAGACACTACTTACTTCTAGGAGAAGACTTATGATACTAAAATTTTTACTTATTGCGGCGGTCATTGCTATCGTTTATTTTGTATTTTTTAAAGCAAAACCATCGCTTAACAGTGCAAATAAAAAAAATGATAAAAAACCTGAAGTCAATGATATGGTCGAGTGTGAAGTCTGCGGTGTCTACACAGAAATTCATGAAGCAATTTTGAGCAATGGCAAATATTATTGTTCTAGTGAGTGCTTAAAAAAGGGTAAATAATGCTATTTTTTGGACATAGATTTATCCCAAGTGAGAAGTTTTACCATATTTTTGACATTGATACTATCCTCATAACACCACCAAATTCCACTATGTATCTTGAATATGATGAAGCAAATCTTGACATCATCACCTATCTCAATGATAATCACATCGCCTTTGCACTCAAAGTCTCCAATGTCACAGAAGTAGTCTATGCTTCTGCACTCAACGCGGCGTATATTGTTGTTACTCAAGATTTAGCAAAAACAGCACAAAAGCTCGCAGAGAACTATCTTTTTGATGCAAAAATTTTAGCGCATATCGACAAAGAAGAGGAGATTGAAGAGCTCACTCTTTTAGGGATAGATGGGGTAATATGCCCTAGTGCAGTTGTACGACTAAGCTCATAAAGATGAGAACCTTTTTTGCTCTATCTACTGCGTTTATACTTCTTTTTAGTGGATGTAGCACAAAAAAAACGCATCCAAACGCAGTAAAGTTTACAAGCTACAAAAAACCTGCCAAGAAAAAAACTTCACACTATAAACTCAAACACAAAACACCCATCACTTTAGCACTGATGCAAGAGTATAAAAAATGGTACAACACACCTTATCGATACGGTGGCACAAACAGTTGCGGCATCGACTGTTCTGCACTTGTACAAAACATTTACAAAGATGCCTTTGCACTTAAGATCCCCCGTACAACTAAAAAACAGATAAAGATAGGACGCTGGATAAAAAAAAGCCAACTACGAGCAGGAGATTTACTCTATTTTAAAACCGGTTACAATATTTTACATGCCGGAATATATCTTGAAAATGGAAACTTCATTCATGCTTCAGATAAAAAGGGCGTTATTATCTCAAATCTGCACAATCCATACTTTAAAAGCACCTATTACCAAGCAAGACGAGTTTTACCCTAAAACACTGCGTTTGAGATTTGGCTTTAAAGCTGTAAGCATCTCATAGCTGATAGTCCCTGCAAATTTTGCAGCAACTCTTGCGTCATCAAAGATAAGCAACTCTTCTTTGTCTGATAAAAATGAACTGTTATCCATTGAAATTCTTCCAGCTATATTTACACCCTCTGGTGTGATATAGTTGTTCGAGCAAGAGCGTAAAAAACCATCTCCATAACCAAAGTCATAGTTTGAAAGTGTGCAGTTTTTCTGTGCTTTGTATGTCGCACTGTACCCTACGCACTCTCCTGCTTTTAGATTACGAGTTGAGAGTTTTTTTGCATAAACACTCAGGATAGGTTTAAGCTTTGCTGCGTTTGAATTGTTCTCAAGTTCTAAACAACCATAGGCTGCAATGCCTACACGCGCCATGTCATCTCTAAAGTCATCACCGCGAAAGAGTGCCGCTGAATTAGATGAATGAAAGCGTAAAGGTTCAAAGTTGTATCTTTTTGCCAAAGAAGTGGCACGCTCTTTGAGTCTCTCAAAATTACTGTTTTGCAAATCATAGATACTGTTTTGTTCATCTGCACTACTGTGATGGGTAAAAATACCTTCAAGCTCTAAGCCTTGCTTATCAATACGCTCAAACGCAGCTTCAAGCTCCTCTATCTCAATACCATTACGGTTCATCGCAGTATTTACTTTAAGTTCTACTTTTGTCCCTTTTGGGAACTTTTTTATCTGTTTGAGATCATTTATCGTGTAGCGAATTTTAGAAGCTGTCCCTACTGCGTTTGAACTCTCACGTGGAGTATCTGCCAACACCAAAATATACTCAAAAAAATCTGCTACTTTTTTTGCTTCATCACAAGAACGTACTACCGCTTTTGTAATGCCATACTCTTTTGCCATTTGTGCCACTTCTATAAGTCCGTGACCATAAGCATTATCTTTTAAAACAAGCGCTATTTTATCTTTACCACAAGTTCTTTTCGTGATAATATCAAGGTTATGAAAAAAATGATTTTTATTTAGAGTTATGAAAGCCATAAAGGAATTATACACTATGAAAAGCCAAAAAAGACTAATCGCAGAGTTTCAAATGCAAACTTTTACACAAATTATCTTTCCCCATGAAGCTACGGACTGGGCAGAGTATCTCCAAGAGGCACAAAGCACTTTTGTCAACATCATTAATGCCATCCGAAAATATCAAAAATGCCTCATCATCTGCCATGATGTAAACGCAGTAAAAGAACATTTTTTAGACAAACACAACCTCATCTTTGTTGCTTATACGACAAATGACACTTGGGCTAGAGACTGCTCAGCACTCACAGTAGAAGAAGATGATAAAAGAGTTCTTTTAGACTTTACTTTTAATGCTTGGGGAGGAAAGTTTGACGCACAAAAAGACAATCTTCTGAGCTGCACACTAGCACAAAAATACCCCTACCCTCTGAAAAAAATCGACTTTGTTCTTGAAGGTGGCGCTGTCGAGAGCAATGGTGAAGATATGCTTTTAACAACATCGTCTTGTATGCTCAATGAAAACCGAAATCCCCATTTAAACGCAAGCCAAATCACACAAAAGCTCAAAGATTTTTTTGGCGCAAAACATATCCTCTACCTCAACCATGGCTACCTTGCAGGAGACGATACTGACTCGCATATCGATACACTTGCACGATTTATCTCTAAAGATACTATCATGTATGTGCAATGCAAAGACACAACTGACGAGCATTATCATGAGCTCAAAAGCATGGAAGAAGAGTTGCAGATGATAGCCAAAGAGAAAAATCTCAAGCTAATTGCGCTGCCTATGCCTGATGCTATCTACTACGAAGAGGAGCGTCTCCCTGCAACCTATGCAAACTTTTTGTTTGTTAATGACGCAATTTTGCTCCCTATATATAATGTTCCTCAAGACAAAACAGCTATCACACTTTTTGAACAAACCTTCCCAGAGAGAGAAATCATCCCTCTTGATGCCTCTGTTCTTATCCGTCAACACGGCTCTATTCACTGTATAAGTATGAATTTTTGACTTATTAAGCTTTCACAAAGTCTAACAAATGTAAAATAAATTTATTAGTTAAGGAAAAGATTATGCTTTTAGAAAGTTATGTTTGTTAGAGCAAAGAGTAGGATAGAAATGCATAAATTACTTGAACGTCAACTCCAAGCAAGTGGCATAAGCATTGATGAAAATTTTTTATCTATGGTCAATCAAACTTACAAAGATGCTGATGCCGCAAGAAAACTACTTGAACATTCTTTAGAAGTGAGTTCTCAAGAAATGCGTGAGCTTTATGAGAAACTCAAAGAAACATCCCAAAAAAAACTACAGGCAACACAAGAGAGATTTGAGCGACTACTGCATGAACTAAGAAGCCAATACATTCTGTATAGTTTTGATAAAAATTTCATTTGTACTTATGTCAGCAATTCAGTTACAGATGTTTTGGGCTACACAAAAGAAGAGTTTGTGGGAAATAATTTAAGAGATATTCTTACAAATGATCCTATAAATGAACAAACAATTATTGAACCACAAAAGTTTAAACAAGAAAAGATACCCCAATCAAATATTGCCTCTGTGTATCATAAAGATGGAAGCATTCGCTATCTCGAGCTTGACCGCTATCCCATCGTAAATAGTGATGGAGAATTACTCGAAATTGAGGGTATTGCCAAAGACATCACTGAGCAATATCTCACGCAAGAGAAGATGGACTATCTCTCAACGCATGATATTCTTACTGGACTAACCAACAGATATAATCTTTACAATAAGCTTGAATACCTGATTGAAGATGCTAAACGTAACGGCAAAGAGTTTGCCCTTTTTTATCTTGATTTGGATAACTTCAAACTCATTAATGACACTTTTGGACATGATGCGGGAGATGCTTTTCTCAAAGACACAGCCACTCTTTTACAAAAACAAATCAGACAAAATGACATTTTAGCACGTATCGGTGGTGATGAGTTTGTCATCGTCTACACAAACATACATAAAAATGACATAGCCAAACTTGCACAAGGAATACTAGAAACTTTTACGCAAGACTTAGATACAAAGTATAAACATCTTCAAGTCACTGTAAGCATTGGTATCTCTTTTTATCCAAATGATGGGGAAGATATAGACTCGCTACTACAAAGTGCTGACAAAGCGATGTATGCCATTAAACATCATGGCAAAAATAACTACAGTATTTCATAAAGAGTCAGTTGCGACTAAGCTGTTCCTGTAGTTCTTTATCTTCTCTTGGTTCTACAGAAAAATGAAGATTTTTTGTAACATTGATGACGTATACGTTTTTTTCACTAAGAACACTCTTCCCTTTTACATAAGGAATAGTCCACTCAGTATTATAATACTTGTCAGATACTAAAAATAGTATGTTCTTACTAGGTTTGATTTTTGTTTCTCTTTGCATCTTCCATTCATTGTTTCCATTAGATATTTCAAGAAGTGCTACGCCCATTAGTCTAGCATTGGTGTCAAAAAGAAGTGCAAATTTAGCTGTATCAACATCATACATAATCACACCATACTTTTGCGTTAGTACAACAATCTGTTCTTGTGTTGTCTTTTCAAAGTTAATTGCTGTCTCATTTGTGTCATATCTAAATTGAAACTCATCTTTATACATATCTTCTTGCGTAAGAGGAAGTATCTTTTTTGCAAGTTCTATGTAACTGATGCTAGGGACATTTTGTATTTTTTGCACAAATAACTCTTTTTTATTTAAGATAGCTGTTCCACTCAGGATAAGATAGGTTGCCAGCGCAAAACCTAAAGCTATTAAAACAGTGCGTTTTATCTTTTCTATTGTACTCATAATCTACCTTTTTAAATTAAAAACAGAATTCTAGCGAAACTTAACACTTATGTAACACTTTTTTTATACTATTTCTTTAATAAATTTTTAAAAGAAGGTTATCCATGAAAAAAATCATTCCCTTATCTTTACTTACCCTCTCACTACTCAATGCAGATGTTATTCTAGAACCTCTTGAAGTGCAAGCAACAACGCTCAGTGATGTAGCACAAAATGCTCAAACCTCAGCAGATGTAGCACAAACACTCTCTAGCAATATTCCTAGTGTTGATATGTCACGCCGTAGCGGGATAGCCAATGACGTTCTCATTCGCGGTCAGAAACGTGACAATATCTCTGTAGAAGCAGATGGAACAAAAGTGTATGGTGCTTGTCCAAACAGAATGGATCCTCCAGTTTCTCATATCCTAGCAAGTCAAATAGAGTCTATAGAAGTAACAGAAGGTCCTTATGATGTTACAACTTATGGAAATATGAGCGGTGGTCTCAAAATTACAACCAAACAACCAACAAAAGAGATAAAAGGTCAAATAAACTTAGGCTTTGGCGCATGGAACTACAAAAAATTTGGCGCAACCGTCAGTGGGGGCAATGACCTCATCCGCGTCTTAGTCACAGCGTCCAAAGAGTCTAGTGATCAGTACAAAGATGGCGATGGACACACACTAGCCCAGCAGGTTATCGCAAATGGTGCACCAGTTGCTAACCAATACCAAGCGAAATATGAAGATATGCAAGCCTATACAAAGCAGTCGATGATGGCAAAAGCCTTCGTCACAACGGCAAAAGACCAAGAACTGCGTTTGAGTGTAACAGCAAACAGAAGTGACAATATCATGTATGCAAACTCTCCTATGGATGCTATCTTAGATGATTCTAACATCTACAGTATTGCATATAATATTGACAATATTTCAGATATTTATAAAAATATCAACCTCCAATATTACTATTCAGATGTCGATCACCCTATGAGTACAGAGTATCGAAACGCAGCATTAATCGATGCTCAAAATAAAACAAATCATATGTGGACAACGATGCAAGGCATCAAACTCAAAAATAGTTTTGACATTGATACTTACAAAATTCTTCTTGGAGTTGATGCAAGCAAAAGAACATGGAGGGGCGAATATGTCAACAATGTCTCTGGCGCAGTTCTTGGTAACAGTATAGACCACGCGACTACACAAAACAGTGCACTCTTTACAACACTTGAAAAAACTTATGGTGACTTTGATGTCAAATTTGGTGCGAGATATGACTACTCAACTGTTGATAGTGACCTTGTGGGCTATGATAAAAACACTTATAATGCACTCAATGCAAATGTTTTCACAACCTATGCACTTGCACCAGAACACAAGATCTTTGTAGGAGTTGGTCAAGCGTCTCGTGTTCCAGATGGACGTGAGTTGTACTTTCAAAAAGGTGCAGCAATTATTGGCACACCAGATTTAAAACAAACTACAAACCGTGAAATCGACTTTGGCTATGAAACAAACAATGATGATTTTAAATTGAAAATCAAAGGTTTTTACTCAATGCTACAAGATTACATATATATAAACTCCAATAAAACCGCAAATTTATTTGAAAATATAGATGCGACTATTTACGGTGCAGAGATAAGTGGCTCATACTATGTAAATGATGATATCACTGTTGATATGGGTGCATCTTATAAAGTTGGAAAAAAAGATACAGCACTCACAGGACAAACAGATAAAGACCTTGCAGACATCGCACCACTGCGTGCAAATCTAGCAATCAACTACGAATACGCAAACAACTCTGTAGCTACCATAGAGACACAAGCAAGTGATGCATGGAGTGCCTATGACGCTGACAATGGAGAACAAGCACTCGCAGGCTGGGCTATCTTAAATATGAAAATAAAACACGCAGTCAATAAAAAGTTTAACCTAACTATAGGAGCAAACAACCTCTTTGATGTTACCTACGCACAAAGTAATACCTATGCAGACTTAACACTCATCACTGCTGGAACAACACAAGCAATGCTTTTAAATGAACCAGGTAGATATATCTACACAAACTTAGACTTTAAATTTTAGTCTTCTCTCTCTTTTGAGAGGAAGCACTAACACTCCGCTAACACATTAAATATACAATACGATTATCTAAACAAAACAAAAGGACAAACAATGAAAACTTTATCTATACTTTTATCAACTGCTGTAGCAGGAATTTTACTCAGCGGTTGTGGCTCTAGTAGCACAACAGACACAACAGCACTTGTAACTTCTGGACAACTTGTTGACAATTATGTTGCCAATGCTGACTATACTTGTGCTGATGGAAGCACAGGCGTTACAGATGTTAATGGCTCTTTTAATTGCCAAACTTTACCAGTTAGCTTTAGACTTGGAGGACTCAAACTTGGTGAAATCGCTCAAGTTCCAGATGACAGACAAGTATTTCCTCAAGATTTAGCCGGTGTTAATAGAGGCGATGTAAACAACAGCAGAGTTCTTGCAATGGCACGTTTTTTACAATCATGTGATGATGACAATGACACAAAAAATGGGATAAAAATACGCGAACAAGTAAGAGCTGCGTTTGAAGATGCAAATGCAACATTTAATGCTGATGACTTGGATGCTTATGCTGAGGATGCAAACATTACACTTATAGATTATAATGACTCACTAGAGCATTTAAGCCAAACTACTGCGTTTGTAGAGAGTGTAGATAGCATTGAAAAACTTCCGACAGATGTAAGAGAAGCACTTTTAACTCCAGCATCAACACTCACACAAGAGGTAAAAAATACACTTTCTTTTATGGGTAACGAAGAGCGATTTGCTTATGATGTTTACAACTATCTTTATACTTATCACGCACAAAATGGAGAGGCGATTAATCAACTCACAAACATTGCCACAAAATCTGAATATACACATATCCAAACGGTACAACTTCTTGTAAAAAAATACATCACTTCCCCAGATGAGTTTACAAATGTAGATATGCCAGAACTTGGATACAAAGATACAAACATCAGTGATATGCAAGCTGGTACTTATGACATTCAAGCTATTCAAGACTTATATGATTCATTAACAGCTAAGGGTGAAGAGTCAAAACAAGCTGCCTTAGAGGTAGGCTGTATGGTTGAAGTGACTGATATTAATGACTTACTTGCCGATATCCAATCTGCCAAAGATTCAAATGCGACAGATGTTACTACTGCGTTTGAGTTCTTACGAGATGGAAGCTACTCTCACTACTGGGCATTTGACAAAGGACTTAAAAACATGGGAGTAAGTGATGGTTGTTGTGTTCTCGGAGACGAGTATTGTCACCCAGAATATCCACAAAATGAAAATGGTGGAAATGGTAACGGACAACAAAGAGGTAAAAAATAAGTATATAAAGAGTGCGCTCAAGCACTCTTTAGGGCCCCAGTAAAAACTCACTTCTAACTTTTTCTTCCCCATTTATCAAAATCGAGATGTAATGTTTGCCCGCATAATGTTTTCGTGTAGTCAAGTTTTTAAAACTCTGTTTTTTTGTAAAACTTTTAGAAAATTCTTTCACTTCATTTTGACTTATCATAAAAACTTTTCTCTTATGTGTTTTATTTGCCTTAAGATAGTCAATCGCATATTCAACTCGCACATTTCCTATGATCTCTTTACTTCTAAGTTCAAAAGAAAAAGTCATGGTATCATTTATCTGAAGCACCTTTTCATGGGTAAAATTTCCAACATACACATAACCTGAATGAGCAAAGCCAAAAAGCTTTAAAGCCCTTATATCTCCTTGCTTGAGTAAAGTACGAGAGCCATGTTTACAAATCCAGTCTAGTTCTTTAGAAATGCCAAGGTTCTTTTGCACAAATGCTAACACCAAATCAGGATGATCTTTTGAAATGTCATTCAAATTATTTGCCACTGACTTGCGCACATATTTACTTGTATCATTTTTCAAAAGTTCTATAATTTTAAATACTTCACTAGGGTCTTTTTTAAAACATTGCAAGGCAACAGCCCAAGGAAGTCGTGGACGACAGCCTTCTGAAGCAAGTCTTCTCAAATGTTCATCTTCACTTTTTGTCCAAGCCCGCAGCTGAGACATTGTTCGTTTTTCATCTTGTAAAATAAACTCTCGTATAGCAAACTCACTGCTAGATTCGACGGTAAAGAGGGCTAAACCCTGCATTGACTCTTCAAAATCATTCATCCCAAACAAGGCAACAAAATCTTCAAAAAACATCGCTTCATAGGAGTAAAAATGCTTTGAAACAGGCTTTAAAATAGCCAACTGTTCAGCGTAAGACAAAGGAAGACACTCACCTAAACGCAGTGCAATATGCCGCATACGCCCCTTGAGTTCTAAGTCACCCCAAAGAGTATCAAAAACAGAGGCAACAAAACCAGCATCATCAAAAAGTGCATACTCTTTTTTTATCTCTAAAGCCAAGTTCTCTATGTAAGATTTTGTGTACTTATTTTTTAATAATTCTGCCATTGGATATTCTTTTTTTATTATTTTAGCATAACAATCATCTTAACACTGAGTACGATTGTTTTATAAAACTGTTTAGCAGCTACTCTTCTTAAAGCACACGGTAAATCAAAACTAAGATAACTTCAAAACTAAAGTCACCCTAAACTTGATTCAGGGTCTAGTTTATATGAAATTATAAGCTAGATTCCTAGTCAAGCTGAGAATGACTTGAGTTTTGATTTACCGTACTTAAAGCACTTCTTCATAAAAAAGAAGCTAAAATCACTTTATGATAACAAGATACCCTACTAAAAAAATATTTGTCGGTGATGTAGCAGTTGGTGGTGATGCACCTATTTCAGTTCAGTCTATGACTTACTCAGATACGCATAATGTTGCGGCAACTGTTGAGCAGATAAATAGACTTCATTTTGCAGGTGCAGACATTGTCCGTGTAGCAGTGCCGGATATGGAAGATGCTTTAGCACTCAAAGCCATCAAAGAGCAAACCTCTTTGCCTCTGGTAGCAGACATTCATTTCAACTATAAGCTTGCACTTATTGCTGCTGAGTCTGTAGACTGTATCCGTTTTAATCCTGGAAATATCAGCGATAAAAACAAAATAAAAGAGATAGTAAAAGCCTGTCAAGAGAGAAACTTACCGATACGTATCGGAGTAAATGCAGGAAGCTTAGAAAAAGAGTTCGATGACAAGTATGGACCTACCGCTGAAGCTATGGTGGCATCTGCAGATTATAATATCAAATTTTTAGAAGATTTAGGATTTGATGACATCAAAATCTCACTCAAAGCAAGTGATGTGCAAAGAACGGTAGAAGCCTACAGAATGTTACGTCCAAAAAACAACTACCCTTTTCACCTTGGTGTCACAGAAGCAGGAACTATTTTTCATGCAACTATAAAAAGTGCCATCGGTCTTGGGGCACTCCTACTTGATGGTATCGGAGACACTATGCGTATCTCTATCACAGGGGAACTTGAAGAGGAGATAAAAGTCGGTCATGCTATCTTAAAAGACAGCGGCGTGGCAAAAGAAGGGCTTAATATCATCTCATGTCCAACTTGTGGACGCATCGAAGCTGACCTTGTGACAGCAGTAGCAGAGATAGAAAGAAGAACAGCACACATTAAAACGCCACTTGATGTTAGCGTCATGGGTTGTGTTGTAAACGCAATAGGCGAAGCAAAACACGCTGATGTGGCGATAGCTTACGGAAAAGGCAAAGGTCTTGTGATGGTCAAAGGCGAAGTTGTTGCAAACCTTGATGAAGACGCTCTCGTTGATAGATTTGTGAGTGAGGTTGAAGAGATGGCAGCAAAATCATAATGCAAGATAACTTATACAACCTCGCGTTTGAACGCAGTGTACTTAGTTCCATTGTTTTTGAGCCTTCTCAGTTCGATGAGCTGAGTGTTACACTCAAAAAAGATGACTTTTATCTTCCTGCGCATCAAGATATTTTTGCTGCGATGCTTACACTTTTGCAAAAAGATCAACCTATAGATGAAGAGTTTATCAAAAAAGAACTCATAAAAGCGAAAAAATTTGATGAACAGGTACTACTTGAGATTTTATCTGCCAACCCTATCTCTAACACCAAAGCCTATATAGATGAGATAAAAGACAAGTCACTTAAACGCCATCTTTTAACCCTTACAACAGAAATAAAAAGAGTCACAGTTGAAGAAGAATTACCATCTGCTGAAGTTGTGGACATCGTAGAGAAAAAACTTTATGAGATAACACAAGACAATCAAACAAGCGACTTTAAAGACTCCCCAACAATGACTTTTGACACGATGGAATACATCAAAGAGATGAAAGCACGTGGCAATTCTGTACTTGTCGGAGTAGATACCGGCTTTAAAGAACTCAACAAAATGACAACAGGTTTTGGTAAAGGAGATCTTGTCATCATTGCAGCAAGGCCTGCGATGGGAAAATGCCTAGGTAAAGGTACGAAGGTTCTTATGTTTGATGGAAGACTTAAAAATGTAGAAGATATACAAGTTGGTGATCAACTTATGGGAGATGACTCTACCCCAAGAAATGTACTTTCTTTAGCTCGTGGTAGAGAAAAAATGTACTGGGTTCGTCAAAATAAGGGTATTGACTATCGCGTGAATGAAAGTCATATTCTCTCACTTAAACGCAGTAGGAATGAAGGAAAACACAAACATGGAGATGTATTGAACATCTCTGTAAAAGAGTACAATGAAAAATCAAATAAATTTCACTCTAACTACAAAGGCTATAAAGTAGCGGTTGACTTTAAAAAACAAAAACTTCCAATTGATCCTTATTTCTTAGGAGTTTGGCTTGGGGATGGCACAAGCAGTAATGTTTCCATAGCAACGGAGGATAAAGAAGTTGTAGAATATTTAAAAAACTATGCAAAAAAACTTAACTTACAAGTCACAAAACAGCATAACAATAAAGAAAAATGTCCTATGTATTCTATCACTTCAGGACAACGTGGGATTTCAAAGTCTCAAGATCATTCTCTGCAAAAAAAGTTAAGAGACTTACACGTACTTAATTGTAAACACATTCCTCATATCTATGTGCAAAATTCTCAAAAGAACAGATTGGAACTTTTAGCAGGACTTATTGACAGTGATGGATATTATGATGATAAGTTTCATGTTTTTGAAATAGTACAAAAAGATGAAAAACTGGCAAAACAGATAAAGTTTTTGGCAGACTCTTTAGGGTTTCGCGTCTCCATAAAAACAAAAAAAGCAAGAATTAAAAAAATCAACTATGAATGTGATGTTTATAGAGTTCGCATAGTTGGGCATTTAGATAAAATTCCTACAAAAATTGCTCGCAAAAAGGCACGAAAACTTCTCTCAAAACGTGAGCATTTACATACCGGCATACAAGTAGAATATGACAAAGTTGATGAGTATTATGGATTTACAATAGATGGCAACCATCTTTTTTTACTTGAAGATATGACTGTCACACACAATACTTCTTTCATCCTCAACACAGTAAACTCTCTCATCATGCAAGGTAAAGGTGTTGCCTTCTTTTCTCTTGAAATGCCGGCTGAGCAGTTGATGCTGCGTTTACTTTCCATCCAAACTTCCATACCCCTTCAAAAGCTCCGCGTTGGAGATATGAATGATGATCAGTGGTCAAACCTCAACGGTGCCATTGACAGAATGAACTCTGCGAAACTTTTTGTTGATGACCAAGGAAGTGTCAATATCAATCAGCTCAGAAGTAAACTCAGAAAGTTGAAAAACCAACATCCTGAGATTGAGATAGCCGTTATTGACTACCTACAAATTATGTCAGGAGTCGGCAATCAAGATAGACACTTACAAGTCTCTGAGATCTCTCGTGGACTCAAAATGCTAGCACGTGAGCTTGAGATGCCTATAGTCGCGCTCTCTCAGCTAAACCGTGGACTCGAATCCCGCAATGATAAACGCCCAATGCTAAGCGATATTCGTGAGTCTGGGTCTATTGAGCAAGATGCCGACATTATTCTTTTTGTTTATCGTGATGATGTTTACCTTTATAAAGAAGAAAAAGAGCGTGAAAAAGCTGCTAAAGCCGAAGGAAAAGAGTTTACTTCGACTTATGTTGAAAAAGAAGAAGAAGACGCTGAGATCATCATCGGAAAACAGAGGAATGGACCGACAGGTCATGTGAAGCTTATCTTTCAGAAAAAGCTTACACGCTTTGTTGATGCACCTAGCTTTTCTCAAGGAGTAGAAACCGTGTATGAAAATGTTGATACCTCATCGGCAAACATTGACATGGGTACGCCACAAGTTAATATGCCGCAGATTTAAGATATGAAACTTATAGAAGAAGTGACTCTTTTTCAAACGAAAAAAGACATCTTCTCTTTTCTTTTTACTGCGTTTAGTATTTTCATATTTTCCATCTCTTACCAATATTACAAATACACTGAACTTACAAAATTTGATTCACAACTCGTAAACGCAGTAGTACTCAAACAATACACAAAAACAAAGCTAACAAAAAAAGGGAAAATCAAAACCTACCAAGTTTTAAAGCTTAAAAGTGATGATGGTTTTACATTTTATACCACTGCAAAGAAAAAACTTCAAAACCTACAAAACAAAAATATTCAGCTTGAAATTTGGGCAGGAAAGATTACTTTTTATAAGTATCTACGAAATTTTTTCGCTTTTAGTAAGATTTTACAAATATACGACAAGCCTACGCTTATGAGTGATGCTACTGCGTTTATAAGCAGTCAACATCAAGATGCAAATATGTCAAACCTCTACCAAGCACTTTTTTTAGCAAAACCTCTCAACCCACAGCTCCAAAAAACTTTCTCAAATCTCGGCATATCTCATCTTATTGCCATCAGTGGTTTTCATCTCGGTGTACTCAGTGCCATACTCTTTTTTCTTATCAAATACCCCTACAAGTTTTTACAAAATAGGTATTTTCCATACAGAAGTTACACCAGAGACACCTTTATCATCATCGCTCTTATACTTTTTAGCTATCTTCTTTTTTTAGATTTCCCGCCTTCATTACTCCGTGCTTATGCTATGTTAGTTATAGGCTATATTTTATATGCAAGAGGGATAAAAATCATCTCAATGCAGACGCTTCTCATCACAGTGGTTTTACTCCTTGCTCTTTTTCCTAAACTCATTTTCAGTATAGGTTTTTGGCTAAGTGTCAGCGGTGTTTTTTATATTTTCTTATTTTTGATACATTTTAAACATTACAGTAAAGTCAAGCAGTTTATACTCCTACCTTTTTGGGTTTATTTGATGATGTTGCCCTACTCTTTGAGTATATTTGGAAACTTTAGCCTTTATCATCCGCTTTCCATACTTTGGACAACGCTTTTTACCCTCTTTTATCCGCTTGAAATGTTCTTGCACCTTATCTCTCATGGAAGTTTACTTGATGGATTGGTTCAAAAGCTCGTAGAGGTAAATCTAAACGCAGTAAATCATACTACTGCGTTTAGCTATCTAATTATTGAAGTATTACTCTCTTTTATCGCTATTTTCAGTCGAAGGTTTCTCTATGTTTTGCTTTTGTACACTTTCTTGATTTTTATATATTCTATCTATAATGTAGCATAGTTTTAAGCCATAGATAAAGATAATCCAAGAAACATATATCCATAAAAACAAAAACATCAATATAGCAAATGAACCATACATCGTTGTGTAGGATTTATTTAAAAATACATAATAGATAAAAGCATTTTTACTCACACTAAATACAACTGAAATGATAAGAGAGCTGATTGCAGAGGCTTTGGGATTTATTTTCGTGTTTGCAGCGATTTGGAAGATCAGGAAAAAAAGTCCCCAGATTATTATGTAAGGCACAAGAGGGAGGACATCTAAACCATCTGTTAAAGTATTTGAAGCCATCAGTGTTGCGATGTAGCCTGTGATATAAAACGAAATACCTAAAGCAATAGGCGTAAGTGTGAGCAGTGTCCAGTATGTTGTAATACTCTCCCAAATGGTTCTGGGTTTTGCATGAAAGATTTTGTTGGCAATATACTCAAAGTTTTTAAAAAATAGCATTGAAGAGACCAAAATAGCCCCAAAACCAATCGCTCCCATTTTAGATGAATTTTGTAAAAATCCATTGATTTGAATCATCACAGTATCTGAGTTTACCGGCATAAGGTTAGAGAATATAAAACCTTGAATCTTTTCATAATAGTCTGCAAAAGAGGGTAAAGAGGTAAGAATAGCCATAATGATAAGCAAAAGAGGAATAATGGTAAATATAGTATAAAAGCTTAAACTCGCTGCAAAGAGCGTCAGCTCTTTATCGACAAAAGAGCCGACAAAAAATCTGATCTGAGCGATAGCTTTTGCGGCTCTTGTTCGCATACTTCTAGTTGAGTCCCATTTTTGCAGGATTTAAAATGTTGTTTGGATCAAACGCAGCTTTTATCGACTTGAAGAGATTCATCTCCTCGTCCGTAAACGCCATCTTCATATAGGGTGCTTTTGCCAGTCCTATGCCGTGTTCACCCGAGAGTGTTCCACCCAAATCAACAGTCGCTTGGAATACCTCTTCTATCGCTTTATAAGCGATTTTTACCTGCTGGGGGTCACTACCATCAACCATAACATTTGTATGCACATTTCCATCACCTGTATGACCAAAACATGGAATTTTGACATCGTATTTCTCAGCTATGGCGTAAAATTTTTCTAAAAGTTCTGGTAAAACTGCACGAGGAACTGTTACATCTTCATTGAGTTTTTTACTTCCGTAGATGCTTAATGATGGGGATGCATTACGACGTGCAAACCATAAGTCGGCTGCTTCTTTATCATCTTTTGCGATTCTAAATTCAGAACAACCGTTCTCTTTAAACACTTTCTCTATTTGTGTAAGTTGAAAATCTAAATCATCTTCAAGGTTTCCATCCACATCTGTTACGAGTAAAGCACCAGCATCAACTGGTAAGCCTTTGTTAAAAGTCTGCTCAACTGCACGGATAGTAAGATTGTCCAAAAATTCCATCGCTACGGGTGTGATTCCACTTGCCATGGTTTTATACACAGCTTCCATAGCATCGTTTACTGTAGGAAAAATTCCCATAGCAGTTTTTGTCATCTTTGGTTTTGGAATAAGTTTGAGGATTATTTCAGTTAGCACCGCTAATGTTCCCTCACTCGCTATCAAAATACCACTGATATTATAACCCGCTACATCTTTGATGGTACGTTTTCCCGCTCGTATAACATCACCATTTGGTAAAACAGCACGTGTAGCCATGACATAATCTTTAGTGATACCATACTTTGCAGCACGCATACCACCAGCATTTTCACTCACATTACCACCTATAGTTGAGTAATCTTGTGAGGCTGGATCTGGTGGATAAAAAAGACCCACTTCTTCTACCGCACGTTGCAAGTCCATGTTAATAACACCAGGCTGAACAACCGCAACCATATTTTTCATATCAATTTCTAAAATTTTGTTCATATGTTTTTCCATCGCAAGGACAATACCACCACTACTTGGAAGTGCCCCACCAGTAAAACCTGATCCTGCACCACGAGGAACGATAACTATTTTATGTTCGTTACAATATTTGAGTATCTTACTCACATCCTCTTCATTTCTTGGAAACAAAACAGCATCAGGCTCAAAATGTTCACGAGTTGCATCGTAAGAGTAAGCTATCAAATGTGCTTTGTCACTGTAGATATTTTCTGCACCAACAAGTGATGTAAAGTGTTCTATATGTTTTTTATCTATCATTTTCTTTTCCTATTTTGGATTTTTCGTACAAAGCTTGTAGCTCTTTGTTCTCTTTGTTATTTTGCAAGAGTAAGGCATAGTAGTGCGGGGCGTAACTTGTCAGTCTGCTACTTCCTTTGCCAAACCAATTTGCATCTATGTTCTCCACACGTGTATAAAATGGTAAATGTACCCTTCTTTGTTCAAGCGGTGCATCACTAATACTTAAAATATGAAAACTTTTCATATCCACCGTATATATTTTTTTATCTAAAAATATAAAAAGTAGTCCCGTACTTGTTGCATCTGCCATTGCTTGAAAATCTTCGACTAAAGGCGTTGGATGTCCGCGAAAAGAGAGCACAGTAGCGAACAAGTCAGGGTGTATCCACTGCGTATTGATACTTTTACTTATCTGATGATAAATCTCTTCACTTGGTGCGATGAGTAGTGAACGACTATAACCAAATGCCAATTCTACGCTATCACCTACTTTGACATGCCATTTGCCTTTTGGCACAGAATCATTATCTAACATATGAAAATCTGATGTTTGAATGATAGCTGTTTTATTTGCTTCATTAAAGCTCTTTACAACGGCATTTTTTAAGATACTACTATGCTCAGGAGTAATATTATGGACAACAAAGCCACTCACGCCAACATCAATTTTATCGATTTTTATTTCTACTGTTTCGTTTGCATTATCTACTGAGATTATAGGTGCCTCAACCATGGCAGCCATCAACTTAAAGCTTATAAATAAGAGTGTAAAAATGTATTTCATTTGACTTCTTTTCAATTTAATATATGCGATTATAACAAACAAACCTCAGACTAAGCCAAAATTTGATAAAGTTCACAAATAATTTAGAATAGGTTTAGCTTTATGATACGATTTTTCATATTATTTTTATTCTCGATAGCTACATTTGCTTCGAGCGTTGATAGACACAGATGGGAAAACGGTGAAACATATCTCATCTTTTTAGAACAAAACGACCTTCCTGGAAAAGAACTCTATTACAACCTTGACAAAGATGATCAGCGTCTCACTGAGGAGATGCGAAGTGGTATTCACTACCAAATATTGCGTGATGAGCACAATCAAATAGAGCAAGTTTTACTGCCTCTTAATGATGAACTACAAATTCACATTTATAAAGATAAAAACAGTTATAAATTTGAAGCCATCCCCATTATAAGTACAACAAAAACAGAAGCTTTTCACACAACAATCACAAGCTCTCCAATGTACAATATTTTAAAAGAGACAGGTTCAAAAAAATTGGCACAAATTTTTGTCTCAAGTTTTAAACATTCACTCAACTTTAAAAATGACATTCGTAAAGGTGATGAACTCGTGATGATTTATGATCAAAAATATCGCCTAGGACGTCCTTTTTCAATGCCAACTTTAAAAGTCGCTATGATTGAGATGCGTCATAAAAAACACTATATCTATCTTAATGATGATGGAAGATATTATGATGAAAAAGCGCATGAAGTCGAAGGCTTTTTACTTGCCCGTCCTGTACGTGGCGCACGTATCTCATCCTACTTTACCAAACGCAGATGGCACCCTGTTTTGCATAAATGGAAAGCACATCTGGGTGTTGATTATGCCGCACGCCGTGGAACGCCGGTAGTAGCAGCGGGAAGTGGAAGAGTTATCTGGGCTGCGAGAATGGGCAGCTATGGAAATCTTATAAAAATCCGTCACAATGATGGCTATGAAACACGCTATGCGCATTTAAAGTCATTTCGCCGAGGCATCCATCGTGGTAAATATGTAAAAAAAGGTCAGACTATTGGCTATGTCGGAACAACTGGTCGCTCAACAGGTCCACACTTACACTTTGAGCTTAGAAAAAGAGGTCGTGCCATCAACCCACTCAGAGTTGTCCAAGTAACTACAAAAAAACTCAAAGGCAAAGCAAAAAAAGCATTTCTTAGACTCAAAAAAAATTATGACAAAAGCGTTGAGATACACTTAAACAATCAAACACCATTTAAAAAACTGCCTCCTTTTGAAAATATATCATACATACATATGTTAGATAGGAAAACAAATGGCTAAAATAGACTCCATCCAAGAACTCAGCGACCCTCACTTCATCAAACCAATACAAATCAACTACACGCTCAAAGGTATAAAAAGAAAATGGGAAGCCGTTATCTCTCATGATAGTGTCGCTATTTTACTTTGGCATAGAGAAAAAGACTGCTTTGTTTTTGTCAAACAACTTCGAGCTACAGTCCTTAATAAAAATAAAAAAAATGGATATATGTATGAACTTTGTGCTGGTATCATTGATAAAAATACTACAAATGCACAGATAGCTAAAGAAGAGGTTTTAGAAGAGTGTGGCTATGATGTTCCGGTGCAAAACTTAGAAAAGATCAGCACCTTTTATACAAGCGTCGGTATCTCAGGTACTCATCAAACCCTCTACTATGCGGAGATAGATGAGAGTATGCAAAGAGATGAAGGTGGTGGGCTACAAGAAGAAGATATAGAAGTTATCTACATTCCAACCTCCCAAGCTAAAAAGTTTATGTTTGATGAGAGCTATCAAAAAACAACAGGGGTTATGCTCAGTATCTACTGGTTTTTTGAGAACAAAAAGCTTACTTAACCAAATTCAATAGGGTCCATATCTACCTCAGCCAATCTACTTTTAGTAGATTTTACTGCTCGAATGATATCAGTGCTTTTATCGCTTCGTAGCAATATCTCAAAACGGTACTTATTTGCCACACGCTCTATAGCACACTTCCCTGCTCCAACAATTTCAACCCTGCTAAACGCAGCTAGAGCATCTTGCATCTTACGCATTGCTTCTTGTGCCTTTGCTCCATTTTTATGAGAAAATAAAATACGACAAAGCTTTTTATATGGAGGGTATAACTCTTTTCTAAACTCTTTTTCCGTCTCTAAAAAGTTCTCATACTCTTCTATATAAGTTTTAAAAAACTCTTCATTAAAGGTCTGCACAATAACTTTAGCATCTTTAGCACGTCCACTTCTTCCTGACACCTGTATCAAAGATGAAAGTGCTTTTTCTCTGGCTCTATAATCACTCATATTGAGCATGTTATCCATCCCCAAAACGACCGCCAAAGTAACCCCATGATAGTCATGCCCTTTACTCAGCATTTGCGTTCCAACTAAGATATCACTCTCTTTGTCATTAAAGCGTTTGAGTGCTTTTTTGAGCTTATTTGCAGTGGTGATGACATCTCTGTCAAATTGCTCAATCACTGCGTTTGGAAATGTTTCTCTTAGATTATTCACCGCCTCAGCCGTTCCAAGCCGTGAGCTTGTTAGCTGTGGGCTTTGACACTCAGGACAAACTTGAGGAATAGCGCTTGTAAAGTTACAATAGTGGCACTTCAATGCTCGTGAATGCTGATGTACACTCATGCCTACACTACAAAACTCACACTTTATCGTGTGTCCACAATCTTGGCAAATAAGATACTTAAAATTCGCACGTGTAGGTAAAAAAACTATGGACTGTTCTTTTTTTTCTAAAACCTCATGCAGATTAGCTAAAATAAGAGGAGAAAGCGTTTCTGCGCTACGTTCATATATAAACTCTTTGTTTGAACTGAAATGACCACCTTTGAGTCTGACATGTGGAAACTTCACATACGAGCTAAGCGATGGTGTCGCTGAACCTAAAACAACAGTAATGTCATACAATTTTCCCATATATATTGCTATATCTCGCGCATTGTAACGCGGGCGTGAAGAAGATTTGTAACTATCGTCATGCTCTTCATCTACAACTATCAAACCTAAATCTCTTATGGGTAAAAAAAGAGCCGAACGTGCACCCGCTATGATCTTTGCTTCACCACTGTGAATTTTTTCTAGTGCTTTTTTCTTTTGCAGTGGGGTAAGTTTAGAGTGCCACATAACAAAGTACTCACCAAAATGCTCTTTGAGACGTTTTGCCATTTGTGGAGTAAGAGAGATCTCAGGCATGAGAAATATACTGCGTTTACCCTCAGCTATCATCCGCTGAAAATACTTCATATATATCTCAGTCTTCCCACTTCCTGTATCACCAAAAAGAAGTGAGACCTTATGTTGCTGCAAAAATGCAAAAGCTTCTTCTTGTTTTGCTGAAAGGACAATATTTTGCTCCAAGGAGCTTAAAGATTCTGATATAGATATAGGGGTAAAAGGCATCATCAGTGAAAAAGCATCACCTAAAGAACAGATATAATACGAAGAGATAAATTGTGCTAATTGCATCTGCTTAGTAGAGTAAACACCATTAGTTACCTCTAGTATCTCATTTGTTTGAAAAGATGGTTTTTCACAAAGACCAAGCACCACAGCATCTTTAATGCCTTTGTTAAACTCAAGAGTGACTCTTGTGCCTATTGCGATGATTTTTTGAGAGTGGTAAGAGAACTCGCCAAGTGGTGAGCCTATGATTGAGAGAGTGTAGTAGTTCAAAGATTCTATTAGTTTTCTTTTTACTATTTTTATCAAGCTGTATTTATGTTAGACTTGAGAAAGTTTATTTAAACTAAAAAAAAGAACTACTGTTGTTGCTATCGCAATTAATAATATTGCTATCGTTCCTGCATCCATTATAAATCCTTTATTTCTTTCGTTTTGTTTGAAATTTTTGTAACAATAATCGTTATAAAGATAAGAAGAACAAATGTAAATGCAACACCTATCCAAAAAATCGCATCTATATTTGAAGAATCATAACGTTTAATAATACTTCCTACCAAAACTACTAAAATACCAAATGCAATACTCATTGCTATTCTTAGTGTGTTTAGTATTTCTTTTATCTCATCTATTTTAGCCATAAATTATTATACTAAAGTTTTCATTAATTTTATGTAGTAGTTCAATTATTTCGTTAACTTATCACACTCACTACCTGATGTACAGAGAAATTTTCCATCTGCTGGAGTATACTTAAATGTATTAGCATTACCAGCAACTTTAAATGTATATGTTCCACTTGTGCTACTACTCCAACCATCATTACCTGTTGAAGCACTGATAGGATACATCAAAACACCACCAAAAAGACCACCATAATCAATTTGACCAGCACCAGTACCAAGAGGGATATAATCATGTTCACCTTTAATGAGTCTTGCCTGTCTTTCTGTAATGATTCCAGAACGAATAGAAGCAACATCAGCACGCCCTTTTGCGATGGTCGCATCATCACGCGTTGCAGAAAATTTTGGGACTGCTACTGCAGCTAAAATTCCTAAAATGACAATAACAAAAACCAGTTCTATCATTGTAAATGCGTTTTTATTTTTAATATACGACACCTGATCCCCTTAATTTAATAAAATAATTTTGTGTGCCAATTGCACTTTGTAAGCTCAAGCATTTTTGATTTGTACTACTGATAAAAGAAACCTTCAAATCATCATTTGTTGCATTTTTTACTACATCAATACTTATACAATCCACACCATCAATTGAAATAACACTCTTATTATCACTCAGTACTGCGTTTCCAGAGTTTTTCATCTTTTGCATAGCATTTGACATAAGTAAAAAATTTTTATCTGCTGCACCCTTAGAAATCGTATAAGAAGAGATTTCACCAACAGCCGTTCCGATGTTTTGTGCTAACATAGAAACCTTCGCATCATCACGAGTCGCCGCAAGTTTAGGTATCGCAACAGCTGCCAAAATTCCAAGAATTACAATTACAAATACTAACTCAATCATTGTAAAAGCATTTTTCACATCCAATTCCTTAACTGCCCATACATTTTCTAAGTATTGATTAAATACTTTATTCTCTTAAATATATAATCAATACTTAGAAAATAATAACATTTGATAAATTAAAAAGATTACATAAATGTAGAAGAAAATAGCAGAAAAATATTAATAGTGAGATAGTGAATTATTCACCATCTCAACTATGTAAGAATAACTTTTAGTAAGTTACACCACTTGTACCACCAAATTGGTATGCTGTTTGAAAACTACTGTATCCATCAGCTGGCAGTGTTACAGTTATACCATCATTCGTACCATTTAAAGCCACAGTCACCCCTGTCTCTGCTTTATTTGCATTTAGACATGCTCGATCGTTTGTTAAATCATCTGCTACCAAAGTCCCTGATGCTGTATATTTTGCACCCAAGTCACTGATACATGTAGCTAAATCACTTCGCGCTGCAGATAATTTTGCATCATCACGAGTCGCTGCAAGTTTTGGAATGGCAACTGCTGCCAAAATACCTAAGATAACGATAACAAAGATCAATTCGATCATAGTAAAACCAGCTCTTTTCATAAAGAACTCCTTGTAAATTAAAAAATTTGGATTACACTTGTAACCTTGAGAAGCATTATGAACCTAAAATCTTTAATTTATGCTTAAATGACAACTTTTTACCTTAAGTTAGACAATAAAATGTGTATTTTATTTAATAATATAAAATATTTTTACATTTATACTTTTTGGTACTAAAATTGCTTATTTATTAAAAAATAAATATAGAAGGAATATTTTATGAGTATTGAATCATCTAAAACCAGTCCACTTTTAGCAAAAGCAATGGACTATCGTGCTGCTCGTCAAGATATGATAGCTTCAAATATTGCAAATGCTGACACTCCTTACTATAAGCCAAGAGATATAAGTTTTCAAGATGCTTTGATAGCTCAAAGAAATGCACTTTATCAAAATGACTCTCATAAACTAAAAATGGCACAAACAAATACCAAACATTTAGCGCCACAAAAGGAAACAAGTCAGATAAAACCAACACTCTTTTACAGAGATGGGCATATGGCTCGAAATGATGGTAATAGCGTTGACATAGATGTAGAGACAACTGAGATGAGTAAAAACTCTATCATGTTTAATGCTCTCATTATGGCAGACAAAAAAGATGGTGCAATTTTTAGAAGTGTCATAGACGCTTCCTCAAAAGTATAAGGAATAAATATGAGTAATTTTTTAAGCAGTTTTGACATCAGTGGTTATGGTCTCTCAGCACAGAGAGTTCGTGTCAATACTATTTCAAGTAATATCGCCAATGCACAAACAACAAGAACAGAAGAAGGTGGTCCTTATCGACGCAGGGAAGTTGTCTTTAAAGCTATTAACTTTAACGATGTTTACAATAAATCACTAGCTAACTCTTCTCAAAGTGCAAAATATCAAGACCCATTAAATGAAGGGCAATTAGGACAAAAGGTAAATCCTGCTATAATGAGCGTAGTAGTTGATAAAGTCGTCCGTGACGACTCAAAACCACTTATGAAATATGAGCCGCATCATCCTGATGCTGATACTAATGGTTATGTGGCATATCCAAATATTAATCCGGTTATAGAAATGTCGGATTTAGTTGAAGCTACTCGTGCTTATCAGGCAAATGTAGCTGCGTTTGAAAGCGCAAAAGAGATGGCAAATAGTGCTATTTCACTCTTACAATAAAGGAAGTTGTAGATTATGACTAATATTAATAAACTCTCAGGTACATCAACAGCTGAGTTGTTAAAACAAAAGAGTACGCTAGAGACAAAAAATCCTACAGAAGGCTTTGCCCAGCAGCTTAAATCTGCTCTTAATGAAGTCAATGATATACAAAAAACAAGTGAAGAGGCTATCGCTGATTTAGCGACTGGACAAGTAAAAGACTTACATCAAGCTGCTCTTGCTATTGGGAAAGCTGAAACAAGTATGAAACTTATGCTAGAGATTAGAAACAAAGCCCTCAACGCATACAAAGAGATTGGTAGAACACAGATATAGTTTCTGCCCTCCTCATCTGCTAACAATAACTCTATGGTAAATCACAAAAAAAGTAAAAGCAAAAAAATTCTTCTCTTATATATACTTATTGTCATAGCTTTTCTCGTCTTTTTAAGCGTTATGCTTATCACAGTTCTTAAATCACGAAATATGCCTTCTCTTTATGCAGTAGAGAGTTCTAAAGCTGGAAGAGGCAGTATCATCAGTGCAGATGGTTTTCATCTTGCTACGACGAAAAAACTCTATAAAGCAGTAGTTGATACACGATATATCGACCCGAACAAAAAAGAGCTGTTTGTAGAGCTTTTTAGTATCTACTCGGGAATGAAGCCAAAAGAGATAAATAAACGACTCTCCAAACGTAGAGGTGTTGTTGTACTGAGTTATAACGTTGCAGAAATCCAAGCGCATTACCTGAAAAAACTCGCACGTGAGCTAAGACGCTTTAAAGTCTTTTTAGCACTAAAAAACCCAAAAACAGGACTGCGATCAGTTCATGGGCTAAGCATCATTGAAAGTGGGGAGAGTCGTGAGTACCCATATGGAAAACTTTTAACACCAATACTCGGTTATCCACACAAACTTGAAGATAATGGTTTTACCTATGTAAAAGGAGTAAAAGGTCTTGAAAAACGTTGGGATGATGAACTCTCTGCGAGACAAGATGGCTATAGTCGTGGTAAACGTGATGTTAACAGCTATATTATTCTCAATAAAGAGAGTTTTACAAAACCAAAAATAAATGGTCTTGATATAAAACTTACTATACCTATTTCTTTGGAAATAAAGATAGAACGTATGCTTGATGCTATGAAAAAAGAGCTTAGAGCAAAAGAGGTCATGATATCCATCATGAATTCAACAGATGGAACTGTATATGCCATGGCTAGCTCAAATAGATTTCTTCCAAAGAATATTAAACGCAGTGATTATCCCTCTTTGAACAGTGATATGATTGAATACAGTTTTGAACCAGGAAGTGTTTTAAAACCTATCACTTTTTCTCTTCTTTTAGAAAAAAAGCTTATCAATCCTTATGATTTAGTCAATGGGCACAATGGACGTTTTAGAATGGGAAGAAAAGTCATCACCGATGAGCATAGATTTGACTGGCTTAGTGCTGAAAATGTCATCGTTTACTCTTCAAATATTGGTATCGCACAGTTAGCACAAAAACTCTCCGGCTATGATTTTCATGAAGGTCTTAAACAATTTGGATTTTCAAAAAAGTCTACTCCAGATCTCATTTATGAAAAGACAGGCTCCATTCCAAGTGCACAAAGACTTGAAAACCAAATATACAAAGCAACCTGTGCTTATGGTTACGGCATACGAGCGAACCTGATGCAGCTTATGCGTGCATATAGTGTTTTTAACAATAATGGTCGCATGGTTTATCCCCATATTGTAAAGAGTTTTATAAATGAATATGGGGAAGAAAAAGTACTTGATCCTCTGGAAGAAAATTTCGTAATTTCAAGTGCAACAGCACAAAGAGTCAAAAAAATTCTCATCAAAACTGTCAATAAAGGAACAGGGAAAAAGGCCAGAACAGCAGGCTTACAAATAGGTGGTAAAACTGGAACAGCCCATATCGTTGAAAAAGGGAAATATGTCAATAAATACAACACTGCGTTTATGGGATTTGCCAACGATAAAAAAAATAAATATACCATCGGCGTAATTGTTATTCAACCTAAAAAAAGCCAGTTTGCGGCACAAACTTCTGTGCCTGTCTTCAAACAGGCAGTTGAAATTATGATAGAAGAGGGATACTTAAAGCCAAAGGTTGTCAAGTAAACGTGTTTTTCCTGCTAATGCTTCTACAAGGATAACAGTATTTCCAATCTCTACACTCTTTACAACATTAAAATCACGGTCTAAAATAGCAACATAACCAACCTCTAATGGACTCAAAATTTCTAACATTTTATTTTGAATAGCATCCACATTTAGCACCCCCTTAGATACTAGCTTTGATGCCGCGTAGAGTGCAGCTGGAATTTTTAATGCCTCTTCTCTCTCTTTTTTAGAGAGGTAAACATTACGACTACTTTGTGCTAGTCCATCACTATCTCTCACCGTATCAACAGGAACAATCTCAACATTCATAAAATACTGTTTTACCATAAGCATAATAAGATGCAATTGTTGGGCATCTTTTTTTCCAAAGTATGCTTTAGTTGGCGTGACTATATTTAACAACTTCATTACAACGCGTAATACACCACTAAAATGTCCAGGTCTCGTTGCCCCTTCTAAAACATACCCTCGCACATTAGGCGCGTATACTTGGACTTCATCATCACCATATATATCTTCAACAGAAGGAAAAAATAAAATATCAACACCAGCAAGTGAACATATCTTTTTGTCAGCATCATCTTTACGTGGATATTTATCCAAATCTTCTCCAGCCAAAAACTGTGTAGGATTAACAAAAATAGAAACAACAACGATATCATTTTCTTCTTTTGCTTTTTTAATTAAAGCAAGGTGTCCTTCATGTAAAGCACCCATAGTTGGAACAAAACCAACACTTTTTTGTGAAGACAAGCTTGCTTTTAACTCTAATGGATTGGAAATAATCTTCATTTTAAGTCCTAATATATTATAATCACAATTATAGCAAACAAGATTGAAGCAATGGAAAAACAACTATGGATAATTACGAATACACAGAACTTTTAAAAAATATTACTCTAAAAATGCAAAATATTACTGGTGTGGTTGAACCGGAGAAAATAAAGCAAAGATTAGTAGAGATTGAAAGCTTAGAAAACTTACAAGATTTCTGGAATGACGCTGCAAACGCAGCAAAGATCCAAAAAGAAAAAACACAGCTTCAAAGAAAACTTGATAAATTTAATATAGCAAAAAATGCAGTTGAAGATTCAGTTGAACTCTATGATATGGCTAAAGAAGAAGATGATACAGAATCCCTTGAAGCACTCTATGAAGATGCGCATAATCTTGAAAATCAAATAAGAGATATGGAAATCGAAGTCCTTTTAAGTGGAGAAAGTGATGCAAATAATGCAATAGTTTCAATACATCCTGGTGCTGGTGGAACTGAGAGTCAAGACTGGGCTGCTATGCTCCTTCGTATGTATAAGCGCTGGGCAGAGAGACGTGCTTTTAAAGTTGAAGTGCTTGATTATCAGGTGGGAGAGGAAGCTGGCATAAAAGATGTCTCTATCTTAATAAAAGGTGAAAATGCTTATGGTTATCTCAAAGTCGAAAATGGCATACATAGACTTGTCCGCATTTCACCTTTTGATTCCAATGCAAAACGACATACTTCTTTCGCATCGGTTATGGTTTCTCCAGAAATTGATGATGATATTGACATAGTTGTTGAAGATAAAGATATACGAATAGACACATATCGATCAAGTGGCGCTGGTGGGCAACATGTAAATAAAACTGAATCTGCCATCCGAATTACCCATATCAAAACTGGTGTTGTAGTGCAGTGTCAAAATGATAGAAGTCAACATAAAAACAAAGCAACAGCCATGAAAATGCTTAAATCTCGTCTTTATGAACTAGAACTTGAAGAACAAAAAGCAAAAGAAGCGGGTGTAGCCAAAAGTGAGATTGGTTGGGGGCACCAGATACGTTCTTATGTCATGCAACCTTATCAGCAAGTTAAAGATACACGTTCAAACGAAGCCTATTCAAACGTTTCTGCAATCCTTGATGGTGACATAGACAAAATGATAGAAGGCGTACTCATAGCACAGAACAAATCTTAATATGAACCTTCTCAAAGAATTTTCACTCAATGATACATGCTCATATCTTGAAAATAAAGAGCAAACAACTCACTATAAAATAATAGACAATTGTTCAAAAGAATCTTGTCAAGAACTCATTGAACGTGGATATCGAAGATTTGGCAAAATGTATTTTCGTCCTATTTGCACAGACTGCAATGAATGTCAAAGTATCAAAATTGATGTCAATAACTTTACTTTTTCAAAATCAGCTAAGCGAGTTCTTAAAAAATCCTCTCATATAAAAACATATATTCGCCATCCAAGCGTCTCTCATGAGCATATAGCTTTATTTGAAAAGTATCATCTTTACATGCATCAGCGTAAAGGATGGGAGTACTCTAAAACATCCATAGAACACTATTATAATTCTTTTGTAAATGGTCATGAAGATTTTGGCTATGAAGTACTTTACTATTTTGAAGATAAATTAATTGCTGTAGATTTGATAGACATTCTAGATGAAGGTCTCTCTTCAATCTATTTTTATTATGATCCAGAATTTGCATCCTACTCTTTAGGAAAACTTTCTTTATATAAGCAAATACAGTTTGCACAAAAGTCATCGAAAAAATGGATTTATCTAGGCTATTATGTAGAAGGATGTCCTTCACTCTCTTATAAATCTGAGTACAAACCCTATCTTACACTACAAGGACGACCCACAGAGTACGAAAAGTTTATATGGATTTAATTAACTCTTCTTTTTGTTCTTCTCGTATTTGCATTTTCTTTTTCTTTACTGCTTCATCTAATTGTTTTTCTAGTTTTTGTTGTTCTAGTCTATCTTTTTCACGTATTCTTTTTATCTTTTCTTCTTCTCTGCGCTTTTTATTCATAGCTTTTTTTCTTAGTGCTAGTTCTTTAGCCTTTAGTTTTTTATCTTCATCTAAAAAATGTTTGATAATACCAGTTTCATTTATATCTTTTGAGTGTGCAAAATAATAATCTAAAATCTCTTTTTTATGATCTTCAGGCTTGATTAAATCACTCTCAATTATTTGTATAAATAGTGTTGTATTTTCATCATTTAGTGCATCTTTAAAACTATTTTGAACTGCACGCATATAATAATCATTGTCCTCAGACAACTTGCGTAATTTTTCAAGATATGCCTTGCTTTTCTCTATGGAAGCATTTTGCGATAATGCGAATCCTTCCTGTTTTGTTTGATTAACTTCTTGTATATATCTATCAATATCATTTTTAAAAAGATAATAATCCCCTATACTTTTTAGTTTTTCTATATCTTTTACATTATCATAAATTTTATCACCCAATGCAGCATATGGAGTAGGATTTTGTCCATACAAACAGTAAAATGAAAAAAGTAACATAATTATATGTTTATACATTTATCTACCTAATTGAAATTTTATTTGTTATTATATCAGAATATTGTGAGTTTTAGTGAGAGAGAGGGAAGATACTACGGTAAATCAAAACTCAAGTCATTCTCAGCTTGACTGGGAATCCAACTTATAATTTCATATAAACTAGACCCTGAATCAAGTTCAGGGTGACTTTAGTTTTGAAGTTATCTTAGTTCGGATTAACCGTTACGTTTTTTCTTAATTTCTTCAGCAACATTTTTTGGAACTTCTTCATAGTGATCAAATTCCATTGCATATGTAGCACGACCTTGTGTAGCTGAACGAAGATCAGTTGAGTAACCAAACATTTCAGCAAGTGGAACAAAAGCATCAATGATTTTATTACCAGCACGGTCACCCATGTTGTTAACTTGTCCACGACGACGGTTAAGGTCACCGATAACGTCACCCATGTAATCTTCAGGAACTTCAACTTCAACTTTCATCATTGGCTCAAGGATAGCAGCATCTGCTTTACGACAAGCCTCTTTAAATCCCATAGAAGCAGCAAGTTTAAATGCCATCTCATTTGAATCTACATCATGGTAAGAACCATCATAAAGTGTAACATCAATATCTTCCATTGGATAGCCTGCTAAAACACCGTTAGACATAGCTTCTTCACAACCTTTTTCAACAGCAGGAATGTATTCTCTTGGAACAGTTCCACCTTTGATTTCATTATGGAAAACAAAACCAGTATCAGCTTCACCTGGTTTAACAGTTAAAAATACATGACCAAATTGTCCACGACCACCAGATTGTTTTGCATATTTGTACTCTTGTTGTACTTCTTTTTTAATTGTTTCACGGTAAGAAACTTGTGGAGCACCAACTTCTGCTTCAACTTTAAACTCACGTTTCATACGATCTACAAGAATTTCAAGATGTAACTCACCCATACCAGAAATAATAGTTTGACCAGTCTCATCATCAGTATGAACTCTAAATGAAGGATCTTCAGCAGCTAATTTTCCTAAAGCTACACCCATTTTTTCTTGGTCAGCTTTTGTTTTTGGCTCAACTGCTACAGAGATAACTGGTTCAGGGAAATCCATTCTCTCTAAAACAACTTTTTCTTCAGGATCACATAATGTATCTCCTGTTGTAGTTGATTTAAGACCAACAACTGCACCAATTTCACCAGCATATATCTCTTTAATCTCTTCACGTTTAATTGCATGCATTTTTAAGATACGACCAACACGTTCTTTTTTATCTTTTGTTGTATTATGCACATAAGAACCTGATTCTAAAGAACCACGATATACACGAATAAATGTAAGTACACCAACAAATGGATCGGTCATAATTTTAAATGCCAATGAAGCAAAAGCACCATCATCAGTTGATTCAACTGCAACTTCAACTTCTTCATCATCCATCAAAGTACCTGTAATTGGTGGTGCTTCTACTGGTGAAGGTAGGTAATCTACAACAGCGTCAAGTAGAGTTTGTACACCTTTGTTTTTAAACGCAGTACCTGGTGTCATTGGAACAACAGCCATGCCAATAGTTGCAGATTTGATTGCAGCTTTAATCTCTTCTTGTGAGATTTCTTCACCTTCTAAGAATTTTTCAGCAAAATCATCATTACCTTCAACTTCAGCTAAAGTTTCTAGCATTTTTTCTCTATATTCATCAGAAATTTCTTGAAGTTCTGGACGAATATCCTGTACATGGTAGTTAGATCCCATTGCAGCATCTTCATCCCATACGATTTCTTTCATCTTTACTAAGTCAACAACACCTTCGAATTTGTCTTCAGCACCGATAGGTAGTTGAAAAGGCATAGGATTACCTTTGAGACGGTCACGAATTTGACGCTCAACTTCATAAAAGTCTGCACCAGTTCTATCCATTTTGTTAACAAAAACAATAGATGGAACTTTATAACGGTTACGTTGTCTCCAAACTGTTTCTGATTGTGGTTGCACCCCACCAACAGCACAGAATACTGAAACAGCACCATCAAGTACACGCATAGAACGCTCAACTTCAATAGTAAAGTCAACGTGGCCCGGAGTATCGATAATATTTATCTGTTTACCTTGCCATTCACAAGTAGTTGCAGCAGAAGTAATAGTAATACCACGCTCTTGTTCTTGTTCCATCCAGTCCATAGTAGCAGCACCGTCATGAACCTCACCAATTTTATGTTCAACACCAGTGTAAAATAAAATTCTTTCCGTTGTTGTAGTTTTTCCTGCATCAATGTGAGCAGCAATACCGATATTTCTTACATCTTCTAATTTATGTGATCTAGCCATATTTTCAATGCCTTTTTTTGTAGTTATAGAGTTAAACCTCTTTTGTAACAATACTGATATATTTTTACAAAAGAGGTTGATGAAGAGCACTAACTCTTTAAAGAGTTAGTATAGCTCAGGTTTATTTCCTAAAGATTACCAACGGTAATGAGCAAATGCTTTATTCGCTTCTGCCATTTTATAAGTATCTTCTTTTTTCTTGAATGCAGCACCTTTATCAGATGCAGCATCCATGAACTCATTCGCTAATCTTTCAGCCATAGTTCTTTCATTTCTTTTACGAGCAAAATCTACGATCCATCTAATAGCAAGAGCTTGTTGACGAACTGGGCGTACTTCTACTGGAACTTGATAAGTAGCACCACCAACACGACGACTTTTAACTTCTATAATTGGCTTAACATTTTCAATAGCTTCATTAAATGTATCTATACCACTTTTTTCACCACGTGAACTAATGATATCTAGTGCACTATAGATGATTTTTTCTGCTGTAGATTTTTTACCATCCATCATTATTTTGTTAATAAATTTCGTCAATATTTTGCTTCCATAAACTGGATCTTGCATAACTGGACGAACGGGAGCTTTTCTTCTTCTCATTGTTTTTCCTTCAATTATTTTTCAAATTTACTCAGAGAGTATATATTCTCTGTCATCGCTTCTTAATCCTAAGATTAATACTCAATGTATTTTTCAGCTCTCTCACTTTTCAACGAAACTCATTTCGTGGGCTTTCTGCCGAAGAAAACCAAGCGTTAGTATAGTAAAACGGGCTATGCTCGTTTTTCGTAACTAATAAATATTTAGGTTCTAAAAAAATAATCTCTGATTATTTTTTTGGACGTTTAGTTCCGTATTTAGAACGAGCAACCATACGGTTAGCAACACCAGCAGTATCAAGAGCACCACGTACAATGTGATATTTAACACCAGGTAAATCTTTAATACGACCACCACGAACTAGAACTATAGAGTGTTCTTGAAGGTTATGACCTTCACCACCGATATATGAAATAACTTCAAAACCAGATGTTAATCTAACCTTTGCAACTTTTCTTAAAGCCGAGTTAGGTTTTTTTGGTGTAGTAGTGTAAACACGAGTACATACACCACGACGTTGTGGACATGAGTCTAGAGCAGGTGATTTTGATTTTTTAATCACACGTTTACGCTCTTTACGAATCAATTGGTTGATTGTAGGCATACAATTCCTTTTTTCTTAAATTTTCCAGTAGAATTTAACTTTCTATTATATAGAGAGTTATAGACACGAAATAATACAGAAATTGTATTTAAAGTTTGCTTATTTTAAGGAATAGTTAATACTTAAGGTAGAGGCTGTGAATATTTTTATCTAGTGCACGCATATAAGCATACACTAGGTCGGTTCGCTTTTAGTTCTCTTCCGCTTCTAGAAGAATTTCTTGATCTTTATAAATACCTGTTCCAACTGGAATAGTTCGACCAATAATAACATTTTCTTTCAAGTTTTCTAAATGATCAACTTTTGCTGAGACTGCAGCTTCTGTTAATACCTTCGTAGTATCTTGGAAAGAAGCAGCAGAAATAATACTATCTGCAGTAACTGCAGCACGTGTAATCCCCACTAAGAATGGTTCAGCAATTGCTGGACGACCACCAAGACGCATAATTTTTTCATTTTCTTGTTCAAATTTAGCTTTAGAAATTAAATCACCTTCGATAAATTTGGTATCACCAGATTTTACAATCTTAATTTGTCTTAACATTTGAGTAAAGATAACCTCAATATGTTTATCAGCAATATTAACCCCTTGAGAACGGTACACTTGTTGTACTTCACTTACAAGATAATTATAAAGTGCTTTTACTCCCATGATACGTAATAATTCATGAGATGATAAAATACCCGTAGTTAAACGCTCACCAGCATGTACAAAGTCACCTGGAGCAACAACTGCTTCATGTGATTTATCAACAAAGTACTCTTTAACTATGCCATTGTCTGAATTACTTACGATGATTCTTACTTTCCCACGTAAAGGTTTACCAAAACTTACTACACCATCTATTTCAGAAATAAGTGCTGTAGCTTTAGGACGACGTCCTTCAAAAAGTTCTGATACACGTGGAAGACCACCGGTAATATCTGATGATTTTTGTAGTGCTTTTGGTGTTTTAGCAAGTATATCAGCTATCTTAACTGTTGCTCCATCGGACACATATACAGAAGATTTAGGCTCAATCGCATAACGTAATAATTCACCATCTTCAGTTGCTAAAACTATAGCTGGTTTATATTCGTTTGAAATATGATCATTAATCATTAGACGAGTTTTACCAGTCAACTCATCAAGCTGTTCACTAGCCGTTGTACCAACAATAATATCTTCAAATTGCACAACACCATTTGCTTCAGATATAATAGGATTAGAGTATGGATCCCACTCTGCAATAACAACTGATTCATCAGAAGATGGTTTAGCTATTACTGTATCTCTATCAACTGCTTCATCATCATTTGCAACTATTACAGACCCACGTGCGATATAATGACGTATAGCTTCACGGTTGTTTTTATCAATAACAACAGCAAATAAGCCTTTTTCTTTCGCTTCATATCCAGCAGTTAAGCCTTCAAATCTTTCTAAATAATCACCTTTAAGTAAGAAATACTTAACGGTTCCTTCTTCTTTAGCAAGAATTTTTTTCGTAACTGGAGCTCCATTATCAACTAATAACTCAGATGCATATGGAATACGACTTGGAACATTCCAGCCATCTTTAATTGTTTCAACGATAGAATCTAAAGCTTCAACATGCGTACCATTTTTGTGAGGAAAATAATATTTACCTTCAATTTGACCACTGATACCGGCAAGTTCATTTGGTTTTGCAATTTCAAGCTTACGTAATGAATAACGCACTGTATCATTCTCAGATTTTACACTAATAATAACTTCATCATGTATAGTCTGAATTTCTACAGTACCAGCAAATGGAGCTTTTATTTTAGGTTCAACAAGTAAAACACCAGCATTACGTCTATTTGCAACAATGTTTTTACCCTCTTTGTTTCTATAAGTTTTCAGATTATAGTAACGGATAAATCCTTCTTTTTCAGCTACTACTTGTCTTTCTTGTGCTGTTGAACTTGCTGTTCCCCCAACGTGGAAAGTACGTAGTGTAAGCTGTGTACCAGGTTCACCAATAGACTGTGCAGCAACGATACCAATAGCTTCTCCAGTTCTAACTATATAACCAGTAGCAAGGTTAACACCATAACATAAAGCACAAACACCATCTTTACTTTTACAAGTTGTCGGTGTTCTAATAACTGCCATTTTAATGCCTGCTTCAGAAATTACTTTAGCAGAGACTTCATCAATTAATGTACCCTCAGCATAAAGAATTTCATTTGAAATAGGATCAATCACATCATCAGCTAGTACACGTCCATTCAATCTATCTTCTAAAGACTCGATTAATGTATTTTGGTCTGATATATCAGAAATTTCAATACCTTCATGCGTATGACAATCATGCTCTACAATTTTTACATTTTGCGCAACATCAACAAGTTTACGAGTTAAATATCCTGCATTTGCCGTTTTAAGTGCTGTATCGGCAAGACCTTTACGTGCACCGTGAGTTGAAATAAAGTACTCAATGACATTCAAACCTTCTTTAAAGTTTGAGATAATCGGAGTTTCAATAATCTCACCACTAGGTTTCGCCATAAGACCACGCATACCAGCAAGCTGACGAATCTGCGCAGCAGAACCACGCGCTCCAGAATCAGCCATCATATGAATAGAGTTAAAACCATCTTTATCAGTTTGTACAAGTTGCATCATTTCAGAAGCAAGTGTATTATTTGTATCTGTCCAGACATCAATAATTTTATTGTATCTTTCTTGTTCAGTTAATAAACCTGCTTCAAATTGTTTTTGTATTTCTATTACACGAGCTTTTGACTCAGCAATTTTTGCTGGTTTCATATCTGGAACACGTATGTCATCAGATGAAATCGAAACACCAGCTTCAGTAGCATGTTTAAACCCTAAGTCTTTCAGTTTATCCAAAAAGCTTGCAGTAACGCCCACTCCACCATGTTTTTGCACATAATCAACGATTTCATTGATAGCTTTTTTCTTCATTACTTTGTTCCACAGTTCAGCTGGAACAAATTCTGGAAGAATTGCTTTAATTAAAAGACGTCCCGCTGTAGTGTGAATAATACGTCCATCAACACGTGTTCTAACTTTTGCATGAATATCTAAAGCATTATTTTCTAAAGCAATATTAATTTCATCTACATTAGCAAATAGTTTATTACTTCCCTTCACAGAATTTTTTTCTAGAGATATATAATAAATACCAAGAACCATATCTTGTGATGGTGTTGCAATAGCCTTACCAGATGCAGGAAGCAAGATATTCATTGATGCTAGCATAAGTACTTTACATTCAGCAATAGCTGCAGAAGATAAAGGTACGTGAACAGCCATTTGATCCCCATCAAAATCGGCATTAAACGCAGCACAGACTAGTGGATGTAATTGAATTGCTTTGCCATCAATTAGTTTAGGGTGAAAAGCTTGAATTGAAAGTTTATGTAGTGTTGGCGCACGGTTAAGCATGATAGGATAACCATCAACAATCTCAGCAAGGCACTCCCATACTTCATTTGTTTTCTCTTCAATCATTTTTTTAGCAGCTTTTACTGTTGTTGCATACCCTTTATCTTCAAGTTTAGCAATTAAATGTGGCTTGAATAATTCAAGAGCCATTTTCTTAGGTAATCCACATTCATCCATTCTTAAAGATGGTCCAACGACAATGACAGAACGCCCTGAAAAGTCAACACGCTTTCCAAGTAGATTTTGTCTAAAACGACCTTGTTTCCCTTTAATAATTTCACTTAAAGATTTCAATGGACGCTTGTTAGCCCCTTTTACTGCGTTTGCGCGACGACCATTGTCAAAAAGCGCATCCACAGATTCTTGTAACATACGTTTTTCGTTACGTACAATAATTTCAGGAGCTTCAAGTTCTACTAAACGTTTCAAACGCTGGTTACGGTTAATAACACGACGATATAAATCATTTACATCTGAAACAGCAAATTTACCACCATCAAGCGATACAAGTGGACGTAAATCTGGTGGAAGAACTGGTAAAACAGTCAGCATCATCCATGCAGGGTTATTTCCACTATTTAAAAATGACTCTATTACTTTAAGACGCTTATTTATAGTCTTTTTCTTAGCTTCAGATTTCGTTTCACCGATAGCCTCTTTAAGATTAGTAAATAGATCAACTAAATCAATTGAATCTAGTAAATCACGGATAACTTCACCACCCATACGTGCTTTAAAGCCAAGTTCACCAAATCTTTGAACTAAAGTACGGTATTGTTCCTCATTTAAAACATCATATTGTAAAACTGGTGTTTTTGCTTCTGCATCATAATATGCTTCTCCACCTGATTCTACTATGTAAGCTTCATAATAAAGTACACGTTCAAGATCTTTCATTTTAATACCAAGGAGTGTACCAATACGAGATGGTAATGAAGAAACATACCAAATATGTGCAACTGGAGTTACAAGTTCAATGTGACCCATACGAGTACGACGAACTTTTGTAGATGTAACTTCAACACCACATTTTTCACATACAACACCTTTATAACGCATCTTTTTATATTTACCACAAAGACACTCATAATCTCTTACTGGTCCAAAGATTTTTGCACAAAAAAGACCATCACGTTCTGGCTTTAGTGTACGATAATTAATAGTTTCTGGTTTTTTTACTTCACCATGACTCCAAGACATAACTTTTTCAGGAGATGCAAGGCGAAACTGCAACTCTTTAATGTCTGTTGGTCTACTCTCTTCTGTTACTTCTACAGGTACTAATTTACTCATCGTCTTCCACCTCGTCTAAAATCTCTACATCAAGAGCAAGAGCTTGTAGCTCTTTCGTTAATACAAATAATGTTTCAGGAATACCAGATGCTGGTACTAATTCACCTCGTGTTAATGCTTTATATGCACGTACACGACCATCAACATCATCAGATTTAATTGTAAGCATTTCTTTAAGAACTGCTGACGCACCATACGCTTCAAGAGCCCAAACTTCCATCTCACCAAATCTTTGTCCACCAAATAATGCTTTACCACCAACTGGTTGTTGTGTAACAAGAGAGTATGGTCCAGTTGAACGAGCATGTATTTTCTCATCAACAAGGTGATGCAATTTAAGAATATACATATAACCAACATTTACACGCTCTTTCATTTTGGCACCAGTTTTTCCATCATATAAAGTCACTTTACCATCTTCGTCCATATTAGCAAGTTTATAGAGCTTTTCAAACTCACCCGCATCTACACCTTCAAAAATAGGCGTTGCAAAACGCACCCCACCTTTTGCCCAGTCACGTGCATATGTTAACAACTCATCATCACTCATATTACCTAGTGCTTTTCCTGCATCCATCAATCCTGCGACATCAGAAATAGCAATCATTTTAGAACGTAATTTATCGATATAATCTTTTTGTTTACTATCAAACTCCGCTTGAAGTTGATTACCCAGTTCACGACCAGCCATACCAAGATGCATCTCTAGAATTTGTCCAATGTTCATACGTGAAGGTACACCTAGAGGATTTAAACATACATCAACACTTCGTCCATCTTCCATATATGGCATATCTACTTCAGGAACAATATTTGAAACAATACCTTTATTTCCATGACGACCAGCCATTTTATCACCAACTTTAAGGTGACGTTTTGTTGCAATATAAACTTTTACATATTTAACAACACCATTTGGCAAAATGTCGTCTTTTTCTAAGATAGTCAGTTTCTCTTCATGCTCATATCTAAAAATACGTTTTTGTTTTTGAAAATGATTTTTTGTCTTACTGTATTCATCTTGAATCTCTTGAGAAAATGATTTAACTATAGCATTCATTGCAAAACGGTTTACTTCTTTCAAGTCTTCGCCATTGATAATATCACCAGCTTTATACTCAGTTTCCCCGATTTTAATATCAGCTTTTAAAGGCTCACGAGTTAACAGTTTTGTAACACGTAACATCTCTTCTTTATCAATCATTATGAGTCTATCATAATGCTCACGTTCAAGATAATCTCTTTCTTCTTTTTCAAGTTCAAGAGCACGAGGATCTTTGTCGTAACCTTTTTTTGTAAAAACTTTAATATCTACAACAACACCTTCCATAGATGGTGGACAGTATAATGATTTGTTGACCACATGACCTGCTTTTTCACCAAAAATAGCACGTAATAATCTTTCTTCCGGAGTTGGTTTAACTTCACCCTTAGGAGAAACTTTACCTACTAAAATCATTCCACCTTTTACATGTGTTCCAAGTTTAACTATCCCGCTTTCGTCAAGATGAGAAAGCTCATCATCACGAACATTTGGTATATCACGAGTAATCTCTTCTACCCCATGTTTTAACTCACGTGCTTCTACTTCTTTTTCGTAAATATGTACAGATGTAAAAGAGTCTTGACGAATTAAACGCTCAGAGATGACAATAGCATCCTCAAAGTTATAACCATTCCAAGGCATAAATGCGACCATAGCATTAACACCAAGAGCTAATTCACCTTGATCCATATTTGGACCATCAGCAATAATTTGACCAGCTTCTACTTTTTGACCAATTTTAACAATAGGCTTTTGCGTAAAAGAAGTATTTTGATTGGTTCTTAAGTTCTTTTGTAATGGATAGTAATCTATAAAGATTTCACCATCTTTTTCACCCATTACGTAAATATGTTTGCCATCAACTTTTTCAATTTTACCTGAACGTTTTGCTTTAACACATTCCCATGAATCACGTGCAACAAGTTTTTCCACACCTGTACCAACCATAGGAGCATTCACTTTAATAAGTGGTACTGCTTGACGTTGCATATTTGATCCCATAAGTGCACGATTGGCATCATCATGTTCTAAGAATGGAATAAGTGAAGCGGCTACACCAATAACCATTTGAGATGATAAATCAGCATAATCACAGACTTTAGGATCTCTTAATAAAATTTCTCCATCTTGTCTAACAGCAATCAAGTCTTCTACAAACTGTCCATTTTCATCTAGTTTATTTGAAGCAGCGGCAATTTTTTTACCCTCTTCTTGTGTTGCAGTTAAGTATACAATTTCATGTGTAACTTGGCCATCTTTCATTACTTTGTATGGAGCTTCAATGAAACCATGCTCATTTACTTTTGCATACATTGCAAGTGTATTGATAAGACCAATATTTTGACCCTCTGGAGTTTCAACAGGACATATTCTACCATAGTGAGTCGGATGAACATCACGTACTTCAAATCCAGCACGTTCTTTAACAAGACCACCCTCACCTAGAGCTGAAAGACGACGTTTGTGTGTAACTTCTGAGAGTGGATTTGTTTGATCCATAAATTGAGAAAGTTGCCCGCCAGAGAAAAATTCCATAATTGTTGAAGTAATCATTTTTGAATTAATCAAGTCATGTGGCATTAACTCATTCATAGGTCCACTCATTGTAGAGAGTTTGTCACGAATCGCTTTTTGCATTTTTACAAGACCATTGTGTAACTCATTCCCTAATAATTCACCAATTGAACGGATACGTCTATTACCTAAGTGATCTCTATCATCTAAGTGACCTTGACCATTTTTTACTTTAATAACGTATTTTACAGACTTGATAATATCCTCATGTGTTAGCACTGTAACATATTCAGGAATATTCATACCAAGTTTATGATTCATCTTCATACGACCAACTTGCGTTAGATCATATCGCTCAGGGTCAAAGAAAAGTTGATTAACAAAGATTTTCGCTGCTTCTTTTGTTACTGGCTCACCTGGACGCATAACTTTATAAATACGAATTGCAGATAAATCATTTTCATCTTCAATATCTTCAGTTTGCTTCAACAGTTTCAATGAATCTGCGTCTGCATTAAAGGCATTAATAACAGAATTGTCAACACCTTCAGCTAAATCATTGGCAATTTTAAATTCAGTGATTCCAATTTCAGCCATTTTCTTTAGTTTTGTTTCATCAATATGAGTCATTGTATCAAATAAAACTTCACCAGTTTCTGGATCAATAATAGGCTCTGCAAGATATCTGTCTAAAAGTACTTCCAAAGGATACTGTACTTCTTTAATTCCATCATCAATGAGTTTTTGAGCTTTTTTTGCAGAAAGTCTTTTTCCTGCTCCAATAAGCACATTATCATTCATATCTATCAAATCATATTCTAAACGTGATGCATAATCTTTTGGATTAAAATCCATGTAAAATTTGTTATCACCAAGTTTAATTGTCTGTAGTGGATAAAATAATTTTAATATATCTTGTTTAGAGTATCCTAAAGCACGAAACATAATTGTTACAGGAACTTTACGGCGTTTATTAATTCTCATATAAAGAATATCTTTAGGATCATACTCAAAATATAACCATGAACCACGATCAGGTATAATTTGACCTGTATATATTAACTTATTTCCTGCAGTTGTTGATTCTTCTTCTTTAAATATAACACCTGGTGATCTATGAAGTTGGTTAACAACAACACGTTCAACACCGTTAATGATAAATGAAGTTCTGTCAGTCATTAAAGGTATATCTCGAACAAATATACTTTGTTCTTTTATATCTTTAACGCCAAGTTTCTCTTTTGTATTTTCATCTCTTTCCCATAAAACAAGACGAGTTTTCATTCTAAGGCTTACAGCATAAGTAAGTCCTCTTTCCATACATTCGCGTACAGTATATTTAGGGTTAGTTACTTCACTGCCAATATATTCAATGGTCAATCTGTTTTGTGAGTCATGAATAGGGAACACTGATTGAAATACTTTTTCAATTCCACTTGTATCTCTATCTTTGGCATTTAACATTAAAAATTTGTCATATGAACTTTGTTGTAGTTGGAGTAAATTTGGTACTTCAATTTCTTGAGGAGTTTTAGAGAAGTCTACACGAAGACGGTTTCCGGAATATAAAGTGTTTAACATAGGCTACCTCGATAAGTTGTTAATTAGGGCTAAATTTGAGTATTTAGCAGATCGTATCTAAGCGTCCTTAGATAGATTGTGTACTCTTTTTAAGAGATTTTTGTACAGTGCTTATAAACGACATAAGGGCACTTTAGCGAAAAGAACAATTTCTCTTCACTAAAGCGCCCAAAATATTGTAAAGGAAATGTAGAAAAAGTTATAAAACTTTTTCTACATTAGACCTTTCAGGGTAGAAATTATTTAACTTCTACTGTAGCACCAGCTTCTTCTAAAGCAGCTTTAGCTTCTTCAGCAGCTTCTTTATCTACACCTTCTTTGATTGTAGATGGTAATGCTTCACAAGCTTCTTTTGCTTCTTTAAGTCCAAGACCAGTAAGAGCACGAACAGCTTTAATTACAGCAATTTTCTTCGCACCAGCACCAGTAAGGATAACATTAAATTCAGTTTGTTCAGCAGCGCTTGCACCAGCATCGCCAGCAGCACCAGCAACAGCAACAGGTTGTGCAGAAACACCAAATTTTTCTTCAAATTCTTTTACAAGTTCAGATAATTCTAAAACAGAAAGTCCTGAAATAAACTCTAATACATCTTCTTTAGTAACAGCCATTTTAAGCTCCTATATTTTTATTTTATTTTGAGTGCAATAAAGCACTCATTTAAGAAGAGAAGACTATGCTTCCTCTTCTTCTTTCTTTTTACGTAAAGCATCGATTCCAACTGCAAGGTTAGTAACCGGAGCCATCCAAGTAGCAGCAAGCATACCAAGAAGCTCATCACGACCAGGAAGTTTAGCAAATGCTTCAATTTTAGCTACGTCTGCAGGTTCTTTATCTAAATAACCAGCTTTGATCACAAATTTATCGTGATCTTTAGCGAAATCAGCAGCAATTTTTGCAGCATTGATAACATCATCAGACCAAATAAAAATATTTGTATCTTTGATTTCAACACCACTCATTTCAGCATTATTCAGTGCAATTGTTGCTAAAGTATTTTTAACAACCTGAACACTTGTGTCTTTTGCACGAGCAGATTTACGTAATTCTTCTAGTTCACTTACAGTTAAACCTTTGTAATCACATATAACAACTGCCGTAGTATTAGCAAATGAAGTAGTTAATTGCTCAATTACTTCAGCTTTTTTTGACTTAAGCATATATATTCTCCTTTCCAGACATAACTTCAAGAGGGGCGAAAGGTAACGATTAAGCTAACTACCTACGCGGTAGATACCCCCAACTATCTTTAGTCCAAGTAATTCAGATTTCCAAAATTGAAAATCTTTACTTTAAGATAGACTATCTCAAAATAAAGATTTTACTCTTTAACATAGGAATATAGATTCCCATGCTATATAAAGTTTTACGCTTCTTGTTTGATATCTGCTAATTGAACTACATCTAATTTTACAGCAGGACTCATAGTTAAACTAAGAGCAGCATTTTTAATGTAGCGACCTTTTGCAGAAGCTGGTTTTTGTTTGTTGATTGCAGCAACAAAAGTAGATAAATTTTCTTCTATTTGTTTTGCCTCAAAACTAGCTTTACCAATACCAGCATGAATATTACCTTTTTTATCAACTCTAAAGTTAACTTGACCGCCTTTTACATTTTTAATAGCAGTAGCAACATCTGGAGTAACTGTACCTGTTTTAGGATTAGGCATTAAACCTTTTGGCCCAAGAATACGACCAATTTGTCCTACAAGTCCCATACAATCTGGTGCAGCAACAACAACATCAAAATTGAAAACGCCTTCTTTGATTTGTGCAACTAAATCGTCTGTTCCAACTATATCAGCACCAGCAGCTTTTGCTTCATCAGCTTTAGCCCCTTTAGCAAATACTGCAACACGAACAACCTTACCTGTACCGTGAGGTAATACAATCGCACCACGAACCATTTGATCAGCATGACGTGGATCTACATTTAAATTCATTGCTATTTCAACAGTTTCGTCAAATTTCGCACTTGCTAAATCTTTAACAGTTGATGCAGCTTCAGCAACACCATAAGATTTTGTACTATCAATTTTTTCTGATAATTGTTTATATCTTTTACTCATTTTTCAAATTCTCCATATTCTGTAATTCTTCCACATTTTCTTAATCATTGTGGTCGATGATTTGTTTAAAAATTATTCTACTATCTCAATACCCATTGAACGTGCTGTTCCAGCTAGCGTATTCATTGCCATATCTTTATCATCTGTATTTAAATCAACAATTTTACGCTCAACAACTTCCATTAACTGTGCTTTAGTTAATTGTCCAACTTTATTCTTAAGAGGATTATCTGTACCTTTTTTAAGATTAGCAGCTTTCATTAAAAGTGCAGCTGCAGTTGGCTGCTTAGTAACAAAAGTAAAACTTCTATCTGTATATACTGTAATTACTGTTGGTACTTTAAAGCCCATTAAATCTTTTGTTTTTTCATTAAAAGCTTTAGTGAATTCCATAATATTAACACCACGTTGTCCTAGTGCTGGTCCTACTGGTGGAGCAGGGTTTGCTTTACCAGCATCAATTTGTAGCTTAATGTAACCACTTATTTTCTTTGCCATTGTTCTTCCTTGTATTAAATTAAATTATTTTTTCAACTTGTGTATATGAGATATCCACAGGAGTTGCTCTACCAAAAATTGAAACATTCAGTTTTAATGTTCCATGTTCTAAGTCATATTCATCAACTGTTCCTGTAAAGTTAGCAAATGGACCGTCAATTATACGAACTGTTTCACCATTATCAAAAAAGACTTTTGGTTTTGGCGCCGCACGATTATTAACACGATCTAAAATAACGTTTATGTCATGCTCACTAAGTGGAGTTGGAACATTAGCCTCACCGATAAAACCAGATACTTTAGGCACTGATTGAATAAGATGTTGTATTTCTGTGTTTAAATCTATTCTAGCAAATACATATCCAGAATATAATGATCTTTCACTTACTTTCTTTTTTCCATCTTTAACTTCTATAACGTCTTCTGTAGGAACTATTACATCTGTAATATGATCTTGAAGACCAAACTCTTCAATCATATTAAAGATTGCATCTCTTACTGCTCTATCACTTCCGTAGGTTTGAATAGAGTACCATTGATGTGCCATAATTATTCCTTAGCCTAAAATTGTTGACATAATAGATGACATAAGTAAATCTACTAATGCTAAAAATGCAGCTATTACAGAAACAACAATTACAACTGCAATATACGCCTGCTTTACTTGCCCTTTTGTTGGAAAAATTACCTTACTGAGCTCTAGTTTTGCATTACGAATGTGTTTACTTAAATCCATCTACTGTTATCCATATATTAATGTCTTATTTATTATAAATAAAGCTTATCTTAGCTCCACTTATAATAAATCTGTGGCAGGCGTGGAGGGACTCGAACCCCCAACACCCGGATTTGGAATCCGGTGCTCTACCATTGGAGCTACACGCCTAGAACTAAAGAGAGAAACTTCTACAGTTTCATCTCTTTGTGATTAGTATGCTCTTTACACCATTTACAATATTTTCTTACAGAAAATTTTTCAGTGTGAGTCTTTTTATTTTTTGTTGTGTGATAATTACGTCTTGTACATTTCTCACAACCTAAGTGAATTGCTTCTCTCATGTATATTTACCTTTAAAGAATTAAATAAATCGCAAAAGCGACTTATTTAATGATCTCAGCAACAACACCAGCACCAACAGTTCTACCACCCTCACGGATAGCGAAGTTAGTACCTTGTTCCATTGCAATTGGGTGAATTAACTCAGCAGTAATACTTACGTTATCACCTGGCATAACCATCTCTGTACCTTCTGGTAAAGTGATTGCACCTGTAACATCAGTAGTACGTACGTAGAACTGAGGACGGTAACCGTTAAAGAATGGAGTATGACGACCACCCTCATCTTTACTTAGTACATAGATTTCAGCTGTAAAAGTTGTATGAGGAGTAATTGTACCTGGCTTACAAAGTACTTGACCACGCTCAACATCATCTTTACCAATACCACGGATTAGAATACCACAGTTATCACCTGCAACACCTTGCTCCATTTCTTTACGGAACATTTCAACACCAGTAACAGTAGTTTTTTGAGTATCTTTGATACCTACGATTTCAACTTCTTCACCAACTTTGATAGTACCACGTTCAATACGACCTGTTACAACAGTACCACGTCCAGAGATTGAGAAAACATCTTCAACAGGCATCAAGAAATCTTTATCAGTTTCACGAGCTGGCTCTGGGATATACTCATCTACAGTTTTCATAAGTTCAATAATCTTATCTGACCATTCACCAAGAGTACCAGTTTTTGCTTCTTCAAGAGCTTTAAGAGCTGAACCAGCTGTGATTGGAGTATCGTCACCTGGGAAATCATACATATCTAAAAGTTCACGAATTTCCATTTCAACTAGTTCTAATAACTCTTCATCATCAACCATATCTTCTTTGTTCATGAAAACAACGATATATGGAACACCAACTTGTTTAGAAAGAAGAATGTGCTCACGAGTTTGTGGCATTGGGCCATCCGCTGCAGAAACAACAAGAATAGCGCCATCCATTTGAGCAGCACCAGTAATCATATTCTTAACATAATCCGCGTGACCTGGACAGTCAACGTGTGCATAGTGACGATTGTCAGTTTCATACTCTACATGTGAAGTAGCGATAGTAATACCACGCTCTCTCTCTTCTGGTGCATTATCAATTGCATCATAATCCATGAATTTTGCATCATTTTTAACTGCTAATACTGCAGTGATAGCTGCTGTTAGTGTTGTTTTACCGTGGTCAACGTGACCAATTGTACCGATGTTAACATGGGGTTTATTACGTTCAAACTTTTCTTTTGCCATAGTGTCCTCCGACTTTTATTGTGAATTGAAATGGAATTATACCCAAAAATCATTCAATTATTTCTTAAATTTATCAAATGTAGCTATGATGGAGCTTATGATGGGAATCGGACCCACGACCTCTTCCTTACCAAGGAAGTGCTCTACCACTGAGCCACATAAGCGTAGCTGTGATTTAAATTAAGAAATCATTGCATGATTTTATCTATTTTTTTATAATTATAATATTAGTTTGTGATTAGATTCACTATATGTCTATTTACTTATTAAAATAATTATATAGTAGTATGAAGTAAGTAGAAATTATACTTCAGCTTCCAGAATCTCAATGGAGCGGGTGAAGGGATTCGAACCCTCGACAGCCTGCTTGGAAGGCAGGAACTCTAGCCACTGAGTTACACCCGCATGTGAGTGGTGGTGGGAAGAGGAGTCGAACCTCTGAACCCATAGGGAGCAGATTTACAGTCTGCCGTCGTTGGCCACTTGACTATCCCACCATTTTACATAAATTATGTTTTTCTGGTCTAACACTGTTTCTAATATTCAAAATTCAATGGTGCCGACACGAGGATTTGAACCCCGGGCCTGCTGATTACAAATCAGCTGCTCTAGCCAACTGAGCTATGTCGGCATCGAATTTGAGCCAGAATTATAGTGCAAAAGATTTTTAATGTCAAGCATTTTACTAAGAAATGTCAAATTTTCTTACAATTTCGTATTTTTACACCTATTTTAGGGATTTTTGGCAGCTTTAACACCTCTATATATTTTATATAGCTATAATGTTTACATCAATTTTACAAAGGTTTTATCTATGTTAAAGATATTATTTTCTCCATCTGAAGGAAAAAACAGTGGTGGTAATGAAACGCAGCAAGAACTTTTTGGTGCTTTATCTGCAAGAGAAGAAATTCTCAACGAATACAATTCTATTGTTTTAAGTCAGGATGAGGATAAAATCAAAAAACTTTTTGGTTTTAAAAAGTTTAGTGAATGCGAAGCTTACATCTGTGATATTTTCAATTCTCCACTTATTCATGCTATCCAAAGATATCAAGGTGTTGCCTATGACTATCTAAAATATAATACATTAGATAGTCAAATGCAAAGTTATTTAAAAGAACATACAATTATCTTCTCGAATCTTTATGGTCCAATACTTGGTGGTGATACAATTGCTAACTATAAAGTGAAGCAAGGCAATAGTGTTGGAGATACTAGTCCCGAAAATTTTTATAAAGAACGCTTTTCTTATCAACTTGATTTGTATTTGGCTCAACATGATATTTTAGATTTACGTGCTGGTTATTATGATAAATTTTATAAGACTACCCAGGAGTATACAACTTTAAAGTTTTTAAAAAATGGAAAAACAGTAAGTCATTGGGCAAAAGCTTATAGAGGTATTGTTTTAGGTGAAGTTGCAAAACACAATGTAGCATCTATAGAAGAGTTTATGAAACTTGAGATTGAAAACTTGCAAGTTCATGACATCAACAAAATAAAAAATAAAACTCAAATCATTTACAATATAGTGGAGTAACTATGAAACAAGATTCACAAGAATACAAAAATAAAAAAGCATTTTTTGAAAAAATCATTACTTTATATGGTAGAAATGTCGTTGTAGAAGTTTTACAAGATAAAAACGTTCAAATACATAAACTACATATGGCAGAGTCTAACAAACCTGATGGGACAATCAAAAAAATTTTATTACTCGCTAAAGAACGAGGCATAGAAATCATGCATCATGATAAAACGGCACTCTCACGCATCAGTAGAAACGCGAAACAAGATCAAGGTGTTGCAGTGGATATTCTCTCTACGAGTTATTTAAACGCAGTAGAGCTTACTAAACGCAGTAGTTTTAGGCTGATAGCTCTTGATGGGATACAAAACCCACAAAACCTTGGCATGATTATCCGTTCTTGTGCAGCGGGCAATGTTGATGGTATCATATTGCCTAAAAAAAGTTCGGCTAAAATTTCACCTCTTGTTATGAAAGCAAGTGCTGGAACATTATTTAAACTTCCTATTTACTTTTGTAACTCACTTGAAGAAATTTTACAAAAACTTGAAGATACAACTATCTATGCTTTATCTTCACATGCTAAAAATAGCATTTATACTCTCAATGAAAAAAAGAAAACTGTGTATGTTTTGGGGAACGAAAGTGATGGTGTGTCGCCAGAAGTAGCAAAACTTTGTAATGATTCCATCTCTATTCCTATGAAAAGAGAGGTAGAATCTTTAAATGTAGCAGTAACTGCTTCACTTATCGCATTTATGAAGTCATAATGTCATACGGTCTTTTTATCTCTTTTATGACCTCATCAACAGACATATGACGAGATTTTCTCAAGAACTCTTTTGCATCTAAAAATATAAGCACCGTAGGAATAGCATAAACATTATAATGTACTGCTATTTCCGCATCAGTGGATATATCCACACTTACTACCTCAAACTCTTTAAAATTTGTCTCTAATGCTTCTAAGAGTTTTGGTTTGAGAGCATGACATACATTACAAGTTGGTGCAGAAAAATACACCATAACCGCCAAATTTTCTTGTATCGTTTTTTCTATTGTATCTATATTCAAATTTCTACCTTATTTACAGCTTGACTTTCTATTTTTGAATCATATCATAATCGATTTATCTTTTTCATAAATATATTGCCATCCTAGAGTAAACTAGCGAATACCAGTAACACATAAAGAGGTGAGATGTAAAGTAGCTATTGCGAAGGCTCTACTAGTAGAGTTGAGTGATAGATACTTTGCAGATTGCCTTTTTATGTGCTATCCGAAGGACGATTAGAAAAACATACATTTACTTCGTTAGAAACCCTTGAAGCTACTAGTAGCTCCTACGGATTTCTGCCTTGCAACTGCATATTTTTCTATTCGCTGGTAATCACTAGTTTACTTTAGGATGGCAATCATGCTACAATTCTCTCGTGAAATCAATAATCTTTTCAATACTCAGCATATATGTATTTATTCTTATGGGCTACATTGCTAAACGCAGCTTTAAAGAACAGATCGACGATAAAACTATAACTTTACTAAATGTCTACTTTTTACAGGTTTTTTTAACTTTTTGGGGACTTTTATTACATCCTATTGATATAACACTTTTTTACGCACCTGCTATCTATCTTGTTATCGTACTTCTCGTACTGCTACTCAGCGCACTTTTTGCTTCAAAACTTTTTAACAAGAAAAAAGAGTACTCTATCGCTATCGTTGCTGCTCTTATTGGCAATACAGGGAATCTCGGCATTCCACTTAATATTGCCATCTTTGGCGAGGCATCTATTCCCTACACAACTATTATCAATCTGATGAACGTTTTTGTCGTTTATACTATCGGTGTTTATTTTTACTCTCGTGGGAATTTTGATGTAAAAACATCACTCAAAAACATTGTAAAACTTCCAATTCTTTGGGCTGCAATGCTTGCTATATTTTTAAGTCTATGGGGATATAGACCATCGAAAAATATTATGAATATGCTGATGATGGGTGCATATGCGTCTATGACGATGCAACTCTTTTTATTTGGTATCTATCTCTATGGCACAAAGATAAGAGAAATAAATAAAAAGCTCATCACCTGGGTAATAACATTTAAGTTCATAATCTTGCCCTTAGCTGCGTTTAGCCTACTCTACTTTATAGAACTTGACCCTATGATAAAAGGCGTGCTCTTTATAGAACTACTTATGCCACTTGCCGTTGCAAATGTTAACTTAGCTTCACTCTATGAATGTGAGCCTAAAATCGTTACAGCTTTAGTATTTATATCTTCGGTGCTTTTTTTGGGAGTGATCTTTTTTGCGGTTGATTTGTTAGAGGTTTTACATTAGCGAAGAGAAAGAGCAAAATCTTTCTCCTCTAAAAAAGACTACAATGCTTTTTTTGTAACTTTTTTTGCTACTTTTTTCGCAGCTTTTTTTGTTGCTGGTTTTTTTGCAACTACTTTTTTTGCAACTACTTTTGCTACTTTTTTAGATCCGTTTGCTTTTTTAACAACTTTTTTAGCAATTTTTTTTGCTACTTTTTTCTTAAGAACTTTTGCCATTTTTGGCTCCTTGTTTTATATTTTACTACCTTTTAGTAATAAATTATAGTGATTATATACTTTTTATCATAACTATGTCAAGTCTTTTTCTGGATTTTAGTAATATTTTATGGTGTTTTTGTTACAATCCTTCTAATTTAAGAGAAAAAGAGCATAAAATGACATTTATAGAATTCAAAAAAACACTGCTTGATGCAGAGATTAGTCTGCCAAAATTTAGCAACCTTATCAAAGTCAGTGAAAAAAATATTCAGGCTTACAAAAAAAAGGGCGAAGTCCCTAATGCCATTGCTGCATTAGTTACTTGTTTTGCAACAATGCATAGAGCTGGAATGGATTATAGAAATATCATCGAAACGCTAGAATTACAGCCAAAAAGAAAAAAGGGGGCTGGATTTAAAAAAGCTTCTAAAAGTTCTAATACCTGAGCTAGAATTTCTATCTTTTATGACGAGCAGCTCAATTTTATATTTTTAAACTGCAGTGGTGTTTGTTGCGCAAGGTACTCTAATTCTGGATGTTCATCAAATGGTGCAAGTGCAACATGGAGTAAATCCTTTATCATTGAAAAATCTTCCTTTTGCGCTTTTTCAATAGCTTCTTGCAAAATATGATTTTTCAATATATATTTTGGATTTACTTCTAACATGCTTGTATGTCTCTGCTCATCTGTGTGATTCTCTTTTTCTAATCTTGCATCATATGTGTCTAGCCACCTGTCAAGATACTCATAATGTAGTGCAAGATCTAAAATCTCATTTCTCTTCCCGCTATATACAGAGAGTTTTCTAAAAAATGCATTATAGTCTATGACAGACTGCTCTAAACTCCGTAACATGAGTTTAAGTAAAGACAAATCTTTTTCTTCTTTGGTTTGTAGTCCCATCCGTTTATACATTAAGTGTGTATACTCCGATTCATAAACGTCGCCAAACGTATCTTCAAGGAGTTCTAATGCTGCTTCATGATTAAGGATAGGAGACAGAGCTAAAGCGAGTTGAGACAAGTTCCAGTGTGCAATTCCTGGCTGACCTCTAAAACTATAACGCCCTTGGGTATCAGAACGATTACAAATATAATTTGGATCATAAGTATCTAAAAAAGCAAAAGGACCATAGTCTATAGTTCTACCATCAATTGCCATATTATCTGTATTCATTACTCCATGGTTAAATCCATACACTTGCCATTTTGCAATAGTTTTAGCAGTATTTTGCACTACTTTTGCATACATTTTAAGATACTTCTCTTGCGTATTTTTAAGTTCAGGATAGGATTCATCTATAACATAATCAGCAAGCTGCTGTAATTTTTCTGGCTCTCCTGCAGCATTAAAATACTCAAAGGTACCAAAACGCACCCATGTCGGAGAAAGACGCAAAACAATGGCAGCTTTTTCCCATCCTTGCCGTGTTACATCTGTATCACTCCCTATAAGTGCCAAAGCTCTAGATGTTGCAATACCCAGACCGTACATTGCTTCAGAAATCAAAAACTCGCGTAGACTCGAACGTAGTACTGCTCTTCCATCGCCCTGACGAGAATAGAGCGTAAGCCCAGCACCTTTTATCTGTAGGTTTTGTCCATTTACTTTGCCAAGGTTAATAGCCCTTCCATCACCTAAACGTGGAACGAAATAACCAAACTGATGACCTGCATAACACATAGCAAAGGGCTGTGAGCCCTTTAGTCTTCTCTCTCCGTTGAGTATTTTTACAAGCTCTTCATCTAAACTAATATCTTCATTAATACCCAAAAGTTTTGCAGCATCTTGTGAAGTTGCAATAACAAAAGGCTTTTCAAGAGGTGTTGGCTCTACTCTATCATAAAAGAGAGGAGCCAAAGAGAGATATGGTGTTGTGAGTTTTAAATCCGAAAATTTCATAAGAGAAGTTTTATCAGCTCTTTGGTTAAAAAAAGCTACATATTCTAACTAATACAAAACTTTCTAGAAACTTTTAAGTAAATAAGATTACACTCGCTTTATGAATAAAGAACTCCAAACGGTATTTCACTACCATGAATCAACAAAACACTCTCAACAGCGATATGCAAAATCCTTAGGCTATATGGATTGGGCTACACAACCTGATCCTTTTAGAAGTTACAAAGGTACGCAAAAAACTATGCTTCCACTAAGTTTGCAAAATCCTACACCCCCCTACTCCCTGCTCGATGAAGAACTACCAGCAGCACCCTTACTACTAGAATCCATTTCTCAACTTCTGCAATTTTCTTTAGGCATTGCTGCTTGGAAAATTTCTGGTGAGAATTCCTGGGCTGTACGCTGCAATGCCTCTAGTGGAAATCTCCAACCTACTGAGTCCTACCTAGTACTGCCACCTATGGCAGATGAATCTTTATGCACAATCTCACACTATGCACCTAAAGATCATTCTCTCGAACGTTTAACTGCGTTTAAAAGTGGTTTTTTTGATACTTTGCCAAAAGAGAGTTTTCTTATAGGACTCTCAAGTATTGCATGGCGTGAAGCATGGAAATATGGAGAAAGAGCATTTCGCTACGTGCAACTCGATGCAGGTCATGCCTGGCAAGCACTTGTAGTTTCTGCTAAAATGCTTGGCTGGAAAATCACACGCCTTGACAATATATCTGACACCTCAATAGTACGCTTATTAGGACTAAATCAAACAAGCCGTTTTTTTGAAGATGAAGCACCTGATATGCTTCTTGTAGTCTCCAAAAAAAATCTATCTCCTTCTTTAGATATTTCAGCACTTTTAAAAAGCTTACCTGAGCAGTACGAAGGCATCGCCAATAAACTCAGCCCATCCATGTACGACTGGCAAGTCATAACTGAAGTAGAAAAAGCGACTGCAGTAATGCAAATACCACACAAACGTACTTCTGAGTGCAAGGTTCATAGAGAGCCAACACGAGAATCTAAAGAAGTCGTACTTAAACGTAGAAGTATTCATGTTATGGATAAAGAAGAGTCTCTAATCACTAAAGAGCAGTTTCATACAATCTTAAACGCAGTAAACTGTTCTCTTGATGGAAAAATAAACGCAGCACACTTGGCGATCTTTGTTCATAGAGTACAAGAGTATTCTCAAGGTTTGTATATACTTGTTCGTGATGAAAATGACTTAGAAAATCTTAAAAAAGAGTGTAATGCAAGTTTTTTATGGGAAAAAACAGACCTAAACAATCTTTACATACTAGATATGCTAGATTATAGAGCTGCCTCAAAAACTATCAGTTGCAATCAAGACATTGCAAGTGATGGTGCTTTTTCACTCGGTATGATATGCAAATATTCAGATGAACTGCTGCAATATAATGCACATAGATATAAGGAGCTTTACTGGGAGTGTGGAAGAGTAGGACAACAACTCTATCTAGAAGCAACTTCTTTAGGACTCTCAGGTACTGGAATAGGTTGTTTTTTAGATGACTTAATGAACAATAATGTATTAGGCTTAAAAAATAACACCTACCAAAGCTTCTACCATTTCACTGTAGGTGTTGGTTATGTTGATAGTAGAATTCAAACGAAGTCAGCTTATCAAAATAGAGTATAATAAACTTTTAAAGAGACTCAAATAAAAGAAGGAGTTGTAAAATGGTAACTTTTATCAAAACAATGATGGACTAGCTTTTAAAAAAAGAGCAAGAAGCTGCAGCTAACTGCTATATAGATGTTCAAGAGGTGAAAAAACAAATTGATATTCTTGAAACAAAAAGAGCTGAGCTTAAAAAAAAGTATGAAGAAGAAGATGCAGAGTTCGCATATATTTTAAGCAGACTAAGATTGATAGAAGCTAATGCTGCTAAATGTGAGAGAAAGTAAGATGCAAAATATCATAGAGTCTATAATATTTGCTTTTAGTCATACCTACTTGGTTTTTATTTTATTTATAATGCTATTACAGTTTCTCTACTGTTTACATCAAGCTTTTTTAGTGAAAAACTTCTTACAGACATTCAAGAGAAAGAGTTTCCTTATGAACCACTTTTAGAAGAAGATGAAATAAAAACCAGTGAACATAGAATAAAAGATTTTTTCATTTATATTGTTGCTTCTATTGTTGTATTTCCTCTTCTTTTCATTCCTGTGTTAAATTTTATTATTCAAATGTCATTATGGGTTTGGTTAATTAAAGATACATTTGTTAATGATGCTGCAGTTTTAGTTATCAAGAAAGAAAAAAGGGAAGCACTCTCTCAATATAAAGCAGGATTTATAACTATCAGTGGCATTACTGCACTGTTTAACTTTTTACCTGTATTAAATATTTTTGGACCGTTCTTTGGTGAGATTGCTATGTTTAATTATTAGACTTCTTGCATAACCCATTAATCCACCTGAAAACCTCTATCAAAATTGATTAAAGCGCAAATGAGATTAAACCTCAAACCAAATCGTTTTCTACGGTTACGATATTTATGAGCAACTATT
>Ga0256840_1000213_pt1 | contig 56612 bp, 49 predicted proteins | sample 355202metaG_FD_185969 | JGI IMG/M metagenome (GOLD analysis project Ga0256840, IMG submission 185969) | Hydrothermal vent microbial communities from Mid Atlantic Ridge, Atlantic Ocean - 355-202 | ecosystem: Environmental > Aquatic > Marine > Hydrothermal vents | place: Atlantic Ocean: Mid...
TTCACCATTTTAATATTTTCTTGTTGTGCAAAGGTGTATAACAAAGACTCAACAACATCCTTTTTTAAGGATTCATTCTTTATTTTAGACAAGGCAGTAACAACACCTTCTTTACGTAATTTTGTTAAAGTTTTTGGATTGTTTGAAGTGTTTAAGTAAAAAACAAAATCCATTACTCTATCAATCAATAAGGATGATTTTTTCAACACAGCATCATCAAAATTAACATAATCAAAATAATGACTTTTAATAGTTTGCAGGTATTTATTAGTGTCTTTAATTAAATAATCTGAATAAAAACGTTTATTCGCAACAATAAAATGATTGGCTAATTTACCTTTAGTTTTTGTTTCAAAAGAAGCTTGTTCCGTTTTTAGAACTTTCAAGTCTGTTTTATATAATTTACTCAACTTTTTTTCGTGTGAAACATCTTTTGTTTTAAAGTATTCCACTTGTAATGAATCTAATCTATTTTGTAAAACCGAAACTTTATCAATATAATTTTGGAAAGCAATATTTTCATCAGATTTATCATATTTCACTAACTGTGAAGGATAATCTGGATGAAACTCAACGACTACATCTTCATTATTAAATATAAAATCTAGAAATTTATTATTGGTATTGTCGTACAACAAGCGATACATTCCTGTTGGGCTTCCTTTTGGAATTTCAACAGTAAATTTACCTTCTTTTATATTTCCGTTGGCTATATATTTTTGATTTACACCATTTAATTTATATAAAATAAGCCATGTATATTCGGCTTTTGCAGGTTTCATTGTTCCTTTAATAGTGTGTTGCGCAAAAAGAGTACTCATTAATAATAAGAACCCAAATAAAAATACTTTTTTTAACATAGTTGATTTGTTTTAATTAACTTTTTCAATAATCATACCATAAAAATGGTTTAATAGCAAAAACAAAATTACATATATTTTACGGAATTGATTCTTGAATAGAGAATAAATTGTATTTTTGTATTTAGAATTATTCTAAATAAGAAAAAATGATTGATATTCATAAGCTAAGAGCAGATTTTCCAATACTAAAAGAAACAGTTAACGGAAAACCTTTGGTGTATTTTGACAATGCTGCAACAAGTCAAAAACCACAAGTTGTTATAGATGCTCTAGCCAATTACTACAAAGAAATCAATGCTAATGTGCATAGAGGAGTGCATACTTTAAGTCAGTTAGCAACAACTGCTTATGAAGAAACACGTGTTAAATTAAAGCATTATTTTAATGCAAAATACACACACGAAATTATTTTTACAAGAGGAACAACAGAGAGTATTAATTTAGTTGCAAGTAGTTTTACTTCGCTTTTAAAAGCGGATGATGAGATTATTGTTTCATATTTAGAGCATCATTCAAATATTGTTCCATGGCAATTATTATGCGAAAGAACAGGCGCAAAACTCAAGGTAATTCCTATTGATAATAAAGGAGAATTAATTCTAGATGAATTTGATAAATTACTTTCTAATAAAACAAAAATTGTTGCTGTAAATCATGTGTCAAACGCACTTGGTACAATAAATTCGATAAAAGAAATTATTGACAAAGCACATCAATTTGGCGCTGCTGTTTTGATTGATGGCGCTCAGGCAACACCTCATATTCAAGCAGATTTTCAAGCGTTGGATTGCGATTTTTACTGTGCTTCTGCACATAAAATGTATGGTCCAACTGGTATTGGTTTCCTTTACGGAAAAGAAGAATGGCTTAATAAATTACCTCATTATCACGGAGGAGGAGAAATGATTAAAACGGTTACTTTTGAAAAAACAACTTACGCTAGTTTGCCACATAAATTTGAAGCAGGAACTCCAAATATTGCGGCAGGAATTACCTTTGGAATAGCCTTAGATTATCTTCAAGAAATTGGTATAAAAAATATTGCAACTTACGAAGCAGAATTATTGCAATATGCTACAAAAAAACTCTTAGAAATAGAGGATTTAACTATTTATGGAACTGCTGAAAACAAAGCAAGTGTTATTTCGTTTAATATAAAAAATATACATCCTTTTGATATTGGTAGTATTGTTGATAAATTAGGCTTTGCAGTAAGAACTGGTCATCATTGTACACAACCTATCATGCAGCATTTTAATATTCCCGGAACAATAAGAGCTTCTTTTGCTTTTTACAATACAAAAGAAGAAATTGATGGTTTTGTTGAAGCGGTTAAACGTGCAAAAATGATGCTTGTTTAAGTCGTAGCTAAAAAAATCAGCGTAAATCAGCGTCATCCGTGTTCCAATTAAACACACAGTATCCATACAGTTCTGCAAAAATCTGCGGGAAATGAAACCACATAGAATCATAGAAAACATAGTGTTTTTAGTTTTTTTGCTATTAATAAATTAAGAATATTTAGTAATCCGTGTTAATCTGTGATAATTCGTGGCTAAAATCTGAGTTCTAATAAACGTAAAATATTTACGCATAACAATCCATGAAGATTAGTGTAATTCATAGCTAAAATTTTCGAAACCTGTGCCTGAAAATACTTTTCTACAAACACACAACTTTTTTTACCACTTTTTTCACCCAAAAAACCAAAATACAGCAAAATCAACGTTTTTGAGGTCAAAAATCACCCTTTCGGGTGATTTTTATCACCCGAAAGTATGACTAAAAAAAGTTTTAATCCATCTAATTTTGTACCATAAAATAATTAAAACATAAAATTATGAAAAAACAAATATTACTATTACTAATCATCATTGTTAGTACAAACCTTTTTGCGCAACACATTTCAGAATACTATACTTTTTCGCAAGAAAGTTCGGATTACTACTATCTATTAAACCCTGACGGTACTTGGGATACTAATTCGGATGGAGGAGAGATACCCAATGTCTATATTGGTTTTGATTTTGAATATGCAGGAACAACCTATTCAACATTAACCATCGGAGTAAATGGAGCGGTTACTTTTACAGGAACTGATGTTTTTGGAGGGAATGATTTAGCAGGAACCTCCACCAATGTCTCCGGTATCATTGCACCACTTTGGGATGATCTGTACCTTAGATCAGCGGATAATGGAGAAATACGATGGAAATTATATGGTACAGCACCTAATAGATCTTTTTCTATAGAATGGCAAGGTATATCTTGGTGGCATGCTGGAAGTACAGTAACATTTAGGCTGTATTTATCTGAATCTACTAATGATATTGAATTTCTTTATAACTATGTTGTGATAGAAGAAACAGGAGGTGAAATAGGAGCTTCTATAGGTCTAAATGACAGAGCCAACGGTTATGATTTTATTAGCGTAACACCTGGAAATCCTGCAACAATCAATACACGTACGGCTAATAATTCAATAATGCCTTCAGAATATAATGATTATGTCGCTCATCATAGATATTATTTCAAATACGGCCCTCACAATGACGCTTGTGAAGATGCAATCGTAATAGACCCTGACGGCTATACCAATACACAAATAATGAATGGTACCGATAATAATGATGGGTTTATTACACCTCCAGGTTGTGGAGATGGGATGAATGATGGTGTATGGTACACTTTTACACCTGATTATAATGGCGAAATTACTATTGATGTTACCGCTGCTGATTTTGATGTTGAATTAGGAGTATATATTGGAAGTTGCGGTAGCTTTACCTGTGTTAGTAATACTGACCAAACTTCTAATGGAACTGAACAAGTTAATATTAATGTAACTGCAGGAGCACAATATTGGATAAATGCAGGAGCGTATTACAGTGCTTTAGACTATCAAGAAACAGGAAATTTAACTATTAACGTAAACTATTTACCACCTGCCAATGATTTATGCACAGATGCCATAGAAATTAATTGTAGTGATACACTAGATGGTACTACTATTGGAGCTACATCTTCTGGTTCAACAAATTGTGGATTATTTAATAATAATAAAGGTGTTTGGTATCATTTTGCTCCAACCAACGGAGGTGGAGTTACGGCAATATGGACAACTGCCGATTTTAATGCAAAGTTAGCCATATATTCGGGTTCTTGCAGTTCGCTTAACTGTGTAGCAAATAATGATGATACCAGTGGAAATCAACCTTATATAGAAGTGGAAACCCTCCCTGAAACAGATTACTATATATATGTTGCTGGTTCCTTTGAATTAACAGGTGAATTCACATTAAATATAAGTTGCACTCCTCCTGTTAATGATGAGGCTTCTGGTGCTATTGATGTTCCTGTAAATGCTATTGGAACATCTTGTACTAATCCTACTATTTTATGGAATAATAATGGTGTAACCGATTCATCACCTATCAATGGAACACCTAGTTGTGCTAGTTATGCAGGAGGCGACTCTTGGTATAAATTTACAGCTCCAGCATCTGGAGGAATCCAAATAAACAGACCCAATAGTGGTAATTGGCACGCATTAGGCTATGCAATATACGATGATCCTGCATCTGATACAGCTTTGGTTTGTGGAGCTATTACAGATGGCCAAACAGTAAGCAATCCTTTTACACAAATGAATACTGGAGCAACCTATTGGTTGCGTGTTTGGGAATATAATAATAATGATTTTGGATCAGTAGGAATTTGTTTAGAAGAAGTAGATACCGCAGGCTATGATGATTTAGAATTTTTTGGTTTTAAATATTATCCAAATCCCGTAACAGATACGTTATATTTTTCAGCACAAGAGAATATTGAACAAATTAGTATTTATAATATGCTCGGTCAAGAAGTAAAAAATAGTTTCCCTTTAAGTACAAATTTATCACTTGATATCTCTAACTTACAAACAGGAACTTATTTTATAAAAGTACAAGTAGGTAAACAGATAGGTGCTTATAAAATTATTAAAAAATAACAATAAACTATTCATACGATGGCTTAAAGCCATCGTATGAATATAATCCAAAAAAATGAAAACAATATTTAAAACAACCCTAGCAATACTGTTTTTAAGCTTATTTATCTCTTGTGGAGATGATAGTCAAGATAATAATCCGCCAGGAGAAGGGAATAACTTTTGGGTACTTTTAAAAATAAAATATTAACCTTAAAAAAGATCAACCTATATCAGTATAATACATACCACTCCTTTTCTTTAAAAAATAGATCCATAACGTAGGCTATGAATAGATTTTTACTCATCAATGAGTAATAAACTAAATCAATTTCTTTCAGCTCATTTCAAAATGTACTTGGTATTAATCATATAATACACAAATCTAAAGGTTAATCTGTGTAATCTTCAGAAAACAAAATCACACAATCTAAAACTTCATTATTATTCAAAAATCATCATTTTAAAAAATAAATTATCGTAAATTTACACTTCAAATTTAAAATGAAAATCATGACCTATAAAACGGATATAGAAATAGCGCAAGCAACAGAATTAGCACATATTAAAGAAATAGCCAAAAAAATAAATATTCAAGAAGACGACTTAGAGTATTACGGTAAATACAAAGCCAAATTACCTTTAAATTTAATTGATGAAGAAAAAATAAAACAAAATAATTTAGTTTTGGTTACTGCTTTAACTCCAACTCCTGCAGGTGAAGGTAAAACAACAGTATCAATTGGTTTAACCGAAGGTTTAAACAAAATAGGAAAACAAGCAACGGTTGTTTTAAGAGAACCTTCTTTAGGTCCTGTTTTTGGTATAAAAGGAGGAGCTGCTGGAGGTGGTTTTTCGCAAGTTGTACCTATGGAAGACATTAATTTACACTTTACAGGTGATTTTAATGCTGTTGAAAAAGCCAACAATCTTTTAGCTGCTTTGATTGATAATAACTTACAAAGTAAAACTAAAAATTTAGGAATTGATGGTCGTACCGTTGCATGGAAACGTGTAATTGATATGAACGATAGAGCATTGCGTGATATTACCATTGGTTTGGGAGGAACAGCAAACGGAATTCCTCGTCAAGATGGATTTAATATTACTCCTGCTTCTGAGGTAATGGCAATTCTTTGTATGGCAACAGATTTTGAAGATTTAAAACAACGTTTAGGTGATATTTTTGTTGGATTTACATTCGATAAAAAACCCATTTTTGCACGTGATTTAAAAGCAGAAAACGCTATGGCAATTTTGTTAAAAGATGCTGTTAAGCCTAATTTAGTTCAGACTTTAGAAAAAAATCCTGCTATTATTCACGGTGGACCTTTTGCGAATATTGCACAAGGAACAAATACCATTATTGCAACTAAAATGGGATTATCATTATCTAATTATGTAATTACTGAAGCTGGTTTTGGAGCTGATTTAGGAGCAGAAAAATTCCTAAATATTAAATGTGCAAGTTCTGGATTAAATCCGAAATGTGTTGTACTTGTAGTAACTATTAGAGCACTTCGTCATCACGGAGGAGCTCCGAAAGAACAATACAATACACCAAGTTTAGAACGAGTTAAAAACGGATTTGCTAATGTAGAGAAACATATAGAAAACATCAGAAAATTTAATATTGAACCTGTTGTAGCAATCAATGCGTTTACCAATGATAGTCAAGAAGAAATTGATTTCATTAAAGAAAAATGTAACAGTTTAGGTGTACAAGCTGTACTTTCTGAAGGTTGGGCAAAAGGAGGAAACGGAACGCAAGATTTAGCCAAAGCGGTGGTAAATGTTGTGGAAAATAAAGCAGCTGAGTTTAAACCTTTATACGATTGGAATGCACCTGTTAAAGATAAAATTGAAACGATTGCTCGTGAAATTTATGGAGCAGATGGTGTTGATTTTGACCGAAAAGCCATCCTTAATATGAAACGTATTAACCGTTTAGGATTTAATGATTTTGCAATTTGTATGGCAAAAACGCAAAAATCTTTTTCAGATAACGATAAACTTATTGGAAGACCAACAGGATTTAGAGTTACCGTAAGAGAGATAGAAATTGCTGCTGGAGCGCGATTTTTAATTCCTATACTAGGAAAAATGATGCGTATGCCTGGCTTACCAGCTACTCCTGCAAGTGAAGGAATGACTATTGATGAAAACGGAGTGATTTCTGGACTGTCTTAACTTTGAGTTAAACATAAATATAGGTTGCAGATAAATAATGCGATTTGGACAATTAAAAACATCTTCTAAAATTTTAGAAGGTGTTTTTTTAATTTAATTGTGCTTTAAATTCTTGTGATAAAACCGATAGCGTAAGGTTAAATTGCTCTTCTTTATTAATATTTCCAGAATGAAAATTATCATCAATTTGAGCAATTTTATAGCGTGTGTCTTCAGAAACAATAACCAAATTTTGATAAACAGACCAATCATGAGCAACCAAGGTTTGGTACTCTTTAAGAGATAAGTCTAAATATTGTTTCATAATAATCATAAGGCAAAGTTATAAAACTATTTTAAAATAATCAAAATTTTTAGATAAATACCTTGTTTTCATATTATTTTAGTTAAAAAAGTTGTGAATTTCACTAACGTACAGTTATAAAATTTCGTTTTAATGAATTTTATAACATGTTGTGTGCTCTTATTTTTCAAATGCACAAATAATAAAAGGAACAGTTTGTGGTGAATGAAATTATTTAGACAATGGTTAAAAGTATTTCCAGAATAATTCATTTTAACTGAGTTGGTTTGGAAAATTAAAAGCATTACCTAAAAAAATAACCAAATTTCTTGACTTTGTCATTTTAAAAGCGTACATTTTGTTCAAATGCTTTAACATCCCCAATACTACCCATTATATTTGTAGTGAAATCTATTTTTCTTTAACCACCAAGCTCTTTAGTTTAGCAATTACAATACACAAAGTAATTATATAAATAAATATTTTGATGCAGAAATTATTGATGATGAACTCCACTTTGATTATCGTTTTAAAAACGGAATTTGTCAAAATATGAATGCTTCTTTTTTACTCAAGAAGATGGAGATTGTATAGAACTATAATCTATCTCTAATAACTCTTAATTTTTCCTTTCCAATTCCAGACTTCCAATATATTTCTCTTCTTCGTACAATAATTCTTGTTTCACATACTTCAGAGTATATTAGTTGAAATGGTTTGTAAAATTTTGTTGTTCTTTCTCTTTCGTTATTATATCTAGATACTCTATTTTCAATATTTTGAGTTAATCCAACATAAATATAATTATGTTGTAAACTAGAAATAGCATATACATAAAACATAATAAAAACTTAAAAACGTCGAGTAAAAACCCGACGTTTAATTAAAGTACCAAAGGAGGGACTCGAACCCTCACGCCTATAAAGCATCGGATTTTGAATCCGACGTGTCTACCAATTCCACCACTTTGGCTTGTTATTTTAATTAGCGCGCCTGCCTGCCGGCAGACAGGTCTACCAATTCCGCCACTCGAGCAAATTTAATAAGATTGCAAAGTTAATAAATACATTTATAATTAACCGTATTTTTTATCGTTTAAATTTTACTTATCTTTGAATTATGAAATTTACAAAAAACAGCAAGCTTTTTCGATATGTTTTAATAGGGTTGTCTTTTATAATTGTTACTTCTATTTTATGGAATACGTTTGAATTTTTCAGGAAATTTAAAGAGGAAGAACGTAAAAAAATGGAAATTTTTGTAAAAGCTCAAAAAAAGCTTGCTGAAAATCCTCTAGATGACGTTAATGTGAATTTTTTATTGGAAATTCTAAATAGTAACAAGAGTATTCCTTTAATTATTGTTAATGACGACGGGGAATTATCAGGTAGAAATTTAGATTCAAAGAAAGAAATTGACAGTCTTTATTTAGCAAAGCAATTGTTAATAATGAAGAGTAATAATAAACCTATTGATGCGAGTTATTATTTAGGAAAAGAACTACATAAGCAAACCTTATATTACAAAGACTCAGATTTATTAACCAAACTAAAGTATTATCCATTGGCTTTACTCTTGATACTTTTGTTATTTGCTACAGTTATCTATTTAGTCATTAAATCTACTCGAATTGCCGAACAAAACAAACTCTGGGCAGGAATGGCAAAGGAAACAGCTCATCAAATAGGCACGCCATTATCCTCATTATTAGGATGGGTTGAAATACTAAAAATGGAAAACATTGAAGAATCAACAATTTCAGAAATTGAAAAAGACATCACACGGTTAAATACTATTGCAGAACGATTTTCAAAAATTGGTTCAATTCCTATTTTAGAACGTTTAAATATTGTTGATGAAACTAAGAACGCTTATGACTATTTACAATCACGAAGTTCAAAAAAAGTTGTTTTTAGTTTTACAACTGATGAATCTACCATTTATGTTCAAGCAAACAAGCAACTTTTTTCTTGGGTTATTGAAAATATCATAAAAAATGCGATTGATGCCATGCAAGGAAAAGGTAAGTTAAAAGTAGATATCTTATTAGAAAATAAGGAAGTAAAAATATTGATTTCCGATACAGGTAAAGGAATATCAAAAAACCAATTTAAAACAATCTTCGAAACAGGTTTTACTACCAAAAAACGAGGTTGGGGTTTAGGACTATCTCTTGCAAAACGAATTATTGAAGAGTATCATAACGGTAAAATATATGTTAAAAATTCAACCATTGGAAAAGGTACTAGTATGGCTATTGTTTTAAAAGTAATAGATATAAAATAGGACACTATCATAATGAAATTTTAAAACGGATAAAGAAACATTTTCTGTTAAAATAGACAGTTCTATTATTAATTACTATTATAGTTTAAAGAAAGTTGAAACTAAAAATATCAGTTAGTATTTTGAACAAAGTTATAATCACGTAAATCTTGTTCCAACCACGCTGAGCAATATCTAAAATCTACAACAAACCTACGCCAATGTTTACGTTTTTAGTTTAGAGTAAATAAAGGCTTCTCTTTTATATAAATAAAAGCCTTTACTGTTTAAATGGAGTTACATTTAAAACATAAACAATAAAAACCCTCAGCTGGCGCAAGCATCTTGCTCATATCCGTTATTCTATAAGGTAGTTTTTTAAGCACGTTGTTTGATAGAAAAGTAGAAAGAAAAGTTTTAACGATTTGTTTTTGTAGTTCTACAGCAAATTTAGTGGAACAACTTAAAATCAATATTTAATTTAAAAATATGATTATAGATGAAAAATATGATTTTTAGACATCTTTATTATAAGTAGAAATTAACAATTCACTAAATAACCCTACCTTTGCAAAATGGTAAAAGAGATTCAAATACGTATAAATCTTCACGAAGAATCACAAGATGATATTTTGCTTTATAAAGCTTCTAAATTATTAGTAGTCGATAAAAAAGAGATTACAGCAATTAAGGTTTTAAGAAAATCAATTGATGCACGTAAACCAGAAATAAAATTTAATTATAAAATTGCAGTTTACATTGGCGAATCTATTCCAGAAAAATCAAATTATATTTTTGATTATAAAGATGTTTCAAAAGCTAAAGAAATTCATATTATAGGTTTTGGTCCAGCAGGAATGTATGCTGCTTTGCGTTGTATTGAACTAGGATTTAAACCTGTAGTTTTAGAACGAGGTAAAAAAGTACAAGAACGAAGGAGAGATTTAAAACTCATTTACCAAGAACATTTTGTAAATGAAGATTCTAATTATTGTTTTGGTGAAGGAGGTGCTGGAACTTATTCAGACGGAAAACTATACACAAGAAGTTTAAAACGTGGCGATGTTCGTAAAATATTTGAAAATCTAGTTTATCACGGAGCAACAGAGCAAATATTAATCGATTCCCATCCACATATAGGCACAAATAAATTACCTAAAGTAGTTCAGAATATTAGAGAAACAATTTTAAAATATGGAGGAGAAATCCATTTTGAATCTCGTGTAGTTGATTTTACTATTAAAGAAAACACTATTCAAGCTATTCAGTTAAAAAACGGAGAGGAATTGGCTGTTAATAAATTAATTTTAGCCACAGGTCATTCTGCTCGTGATATTTATGAGTTATTACATAAAAAAAATGTGCAACTAAAGGCAAAATCTTTTGCAATGGGAGTTAGAGTAGAACATCCACAACAAATAATAGATACTATTCAATACCATTGCACCACAGAACGAAACAGTTTATTACCAGCTGCAAGTTACAGTTTAGTACAACAAGTTTCAGGCAGAGGTGTGTATTCGTTTTGTATGTGTCCTGGTGGTTTTATTGTTCCAGCAGCTACTGCAAATGGAGAAGTAGTTGTTAATGGAATGTCACCTTCTAAACGAAATAATAAATTTGCGAATTCCGGTATTGTAGTGGAAATAAATGCAGCACAAGACCTAAAAAAATATGAGCAATTTGGAGCATTAAAAGGATTGCAATTTCAAAAAGATTTAGAAAAATTGGCTTGGCAAGCTGGAGGAAGAACACAAACAGCTCCTGCACAAAGATTAACCGATTTTGTAAAAGGAAAATTATCCAATTCATTAAACGAAACCTCTTATCAACCTGGATTAAAATCGGCTTCACTACACTCCCTTTTACCAAAAACTATTGGTGGAAGATTGCGTAAGGGTTTAAAAGCATTCGGACAAAAAATGCACGGCTTTTATACCGAACAAGCTAATGTTATAGGTGTTGAATCTAGAACATCTTCACCTGTAAATATTCCAAGAAACGAACATCTAGAACATCCGCAAATTAAAGGATTATTTCCTTGTGGAGAAGGTGGTGGTTATGCAGGAGGAATTATTTCTGCCGCAATGGATGGTGAACGATGTGCCGAAAAAGCCTGTGAATAAAACAACTATTTATAAGAAATACAAGTTTTAGCCACTAATTTGCACAGATTTACACGGATTGTTCACATCGTCATGCTGAATACAGAACGTCATGCTAAATTTATTTCAGCATCTCATAATAACACTAAAACCCATACAGCTTAGTGTCCTTCGTGCCTTCTTCGTGCACTTGGTGGTTAATTCTCCCGCAGATTACGCAGATTTTCGCAGAACTGTGTGGAAAGCTGTGTGTTTTTAGAAACACAGATGTTACAGATGACGCTGATTTACGCTGATTTTTAGCCACTAATTTGCACAGATTTACACGAATTGTTCACATCGTCATGCTGATACAGAACGTCATGCTGAATTTATTTCAGCATCTCATAATAACACTAAAACCCATACAGCTTAGTGTCCTTCGTGTCTTCTTCGTGTTCCATGTGGTTAATTCTCCCACAGATTGCGCAGATTTTCGCAGAAATGTATGGAAAGCTGTATGTTTTTAGAAACACAGATGTTACAGATGACGCTGATTTACGCTGATTTTTAGCCACTAATTTGCACAGATTTACACGGATTGTTCACATCGTCATGCTGATACAGAACGTCATACTGAATTTATTTCAGCATCTCATAATAACACTAAAACCCATACAGCTTAGTGTCCTTCGTGCCTTCTTCGTGCACTTGGTGGTTAATTCTCCCACAGATTACGCAGATTTTCGCAGAAATGTATGGAAAGCTATATCATAGATATTACGGATAACACATATTTTATATGTACTTATATGGTTTTTACAGATTTACGAAGATAACTTTGTAAACTTTTATCAATTATTAAAATAAAGGGTAACAAAAATATAATGTGTTTGATATAAACTTGAACACATTAAAACAAATAATAATGAAAACACAAAAAACTATTTTTACACCATTGAATAATAGTAGATGGGTAAATTTTTTAATTGCATTTACCTTGTTGATTTTTTTATCTTTAACAAGTTGTAAGAGCGATGAAAACAATCAAGAAGACAACCAACAACCAGATGGCGTTGCACTTAATGGAAGATTTAATGAAAACAGACAAGATGCTACTCAAGAGTTTGATTTAGATATTACTACTGGTGGTTCTATTACAGGTTCTCAAGGTACAGAATTGTACTTTCCTCCAAATTCTTTAGGCTTAAATGGAAATCCTGTTACTGGAAATGTAAAAGTTCAATTGATAGAAATTTATGGGAAAACGGCTATGGTACTTCAAGATAAATCTTCCAAAGGGAAAAGACAAAATGGCGATGAAGAAGCCTTAAATTCCGCAGGAGAATTTTTTATTAACGCTACACAAAACGGAACACAATTAGATGTTTTACAACCTATAACCGTTAAAAGTAGAGGCATATTACCAGCAGATTATGAACCAATGGGTATTTTTAAAGGTGGAGATAATTTAGACGATAAAGACCTTTGGGAAGAAGCTGATGAAAACGGTGATCAAGAGCCAGACCAAGCAGAAGGTGGAGAAGGAGAAGGTACCGTAAACGGAACGCAAACCATGGTACTATTTTCAAATTTTACCATTTCAAGTTTTGGATGGTCTAATTTAGACAGATGGTACAATTTTACAGGTCCAAAAACAGTATTATACGTAGATGTGCCAGATGGCTATAATGATGATAACTGTGCTGTATATTTATCGTATGACGGTGAAACAGGATTAGCAAGAATGGATACTTGGGATGCAGGACAACAAATGTTTACAGAACATTATGGATTAATTCCAATTGGTCAAGAAGTGCATTTTATTATGCTTGCCGAAATTGGTGGCGTGTTGCATTATGCTATTCAACCTGCAACAATTGTAGATGGTCATATTGAAGTAATTAATTCATTACAACCTATAAGTGAAGCAGATTTAACTACTTTGTTAGATGCTTTACCATAAAAAGAGGAAAATTGCTACTTCCTGAAAAGTATTCTGTGTTAAAACGGAATACTTTTCTTCTATTTTATTATATTTGTTCAAATCTACTACTATCATGAAAATCAAATATTTATTTTTCACACTTTTTTGGAGTGCTCTTTGTACTGTCTTTTCACAAGAAATTCCAAAAGACAGCATTATTCATCAAGTAGAAATTGTACAAACAATAGATAAAAACAAGGTTCATTTTAAAGCTAAATTATCACCTTTAAGACAAATTGCAGGTGCGCCAAAAGCCTTTTGGAGTACGTATTGGGAGTTTGGAGATGGTGATTATAGTTTTCAAGAAAATCCTACACATCAATACTATGAAGAAGGAGAATATACCGTGAGATTAGCTGCTACAAACAATTATGATGATGGAAAACCACCGCTAACTCGTCCTAAAAAAACAACTATTTCATCTATTGATTCCAATGATGTGAGTAGTATAAATGAAGACCATTATCTAATAGATAAACATGATGGTTTACGCATTCAAAACAATAGAGACCCTAAACCAGAAGAAGAAATGCAAGTCATTTTAAGTTATGGAAATGACCAAAATTACCCTACAAACGGAAAATTATATGTCTTTTTTAACGAAAAAAAATACAAAGCCAACAATTTTGTTTTAACCGATGTACGAACTTATCATAATGAAGAAGAAACAGAAGGTGATTTTGTGAGTAAATTACAAGATATTCCATCTAAAAACGAATTGATTAAAAGCACAGGAATAGCGACTTTTGTAAATCAGAAATTTTTGAAAGATACTACACGTTTAGATTTACAAAATACGTTGGATACAGCAAAATTATTCTATAGAGAAGTGAAAGTGTGGAATGTAGATAATGTAAATCCAAAAGAAGAACGCAATATATTTTTAACATTAAAAACCACTCCAGAAATGTTAAAAGACACTTCTGCTATAATTACTATAAGAAGTATTTATGTTCCAGAAAGAGGAAAAACGTTACATAAAATTACCGAAAAAGAAATGGAAATTGTTACTTCTCACGACCCAAATAAAATGGCGGTTTACCAATCTTTTTTAAATTATAGATTGGTGCGTTTTAAACGATTAAAGTACAAAGTAAAATTCCAAAATAATGGCGAAGGACCAGCATCATTAATCAAATTAAATGTAGATATTCCAGAAATGTTAGATAAAACCACTTTAAAACTGATTGATATGTATCCAAAAGTTCCCGTTTGTCCAAAAAACAAAAAGGTGAGATACAGTTGTATAGATACACTTATTATGAAAGATAAAATTTCCTTTCAATTTAAGAACATTTACTTGCCAGGAACAGCTCAAAAAGGTGTAATGGATAAAGATTCTACCAAAGGGTTTGTAAAGTATTCTTTAAAATTTGCAAAAGATTTCCACAAAGTGAAATCCAAAAGTAAAACCGAAATTATTTTTGATAAAAACGATCCAATCATTACCAATACCTCAACTTCACGATTTACTCCAGGCTTATCTATTGGTGCAAAAGCAGGCTATAATTACTTTTTTAACTCTAATCAACAAGCTAATTTTGAAGGATTAAGTAATGATATTCAAGAACAAACCAAAACAAAAGGTTATTTTGTTGGCGCAACTTTTTCACCTTACAAGTCCTATAAATGGTATCTGCAAGGAGAGCTAATGGCTTCTTATCAAGAGATTACATCAGAAGGAAATTTAGAACAAATAGAAGATACTAATTTTGGTTTTGAAGCTTTAGCTATTACCAAAACATCTTCAGAAATCATTAATAAATATATTGATATTGTACCTGTTTCTGTACGCTATAATTTTAACGCTATTTTTGCTGCTGGAGCAGGATTACAAGGCTCTTTTAACTTTAATCAGAAAACAACTTCAAACTTTGAAAAGCGTTTTTATTTTTATCAAAACAATCAAATAAGAGAAGAAATAACCGATTTAAAACAAGAAAAACAACAAGAAGTAAACAATCAAAAAATCAACCTAAATAACTACGGATTATTTTTTGATGTAACTGCAGGAGCATCACGAATTGGTCCAAGTGTAGGTGTACGATATATTCAGAATTTTAAAGAGCCAACACAACAAATACACGCTTATGTAATTTGGAAATTTTAAGCAATGTTTAAAAAGGTACGCTTTCTTTTTTTTATACTTTCCATAAATGGATTTTGTCAAGATTCAATCAAATTAAATCCGTTTAAAGAAACAATAATTCAGTTTCAAAAACAAGATAGACTAGAAGATTATTATTATGCTTTTTTTGATGAATATATTAAATCTAATAATTATAAGTATTTAGAAAACGGATTAAATACTGCTTGGAGAACTCCTATCACACCTAATGAAAATATTGCTACTATTCATCTTAAAGTTAATTTAGGTTATTATTTTTTACTTCAAGGAAATATTCAAAAATCTATTTTTTATTATGAAAAAGCATTAAATTTTTATCAATCAAAACACCTAAAAAAGTACGATATTATTAATTATTGTTTAAAACCTTTAGCCAATAATTACACCAGAATAGGCGATTATGAACGAGCCGAAGAATTGTTAAAATACACCATAAATAGTGTTTTAAATAAAGCTGATTTCAAACAACTAAGTGCTACGTATCAAAATTTAGCCATTGCTTATCAATCACAATCCAAATATAAAGAAGCCACTAATTTATTAGAAAAAGCTTTAAAAATTAGCAGAATCACAAAACATCAAAAAGTTAAATTGATGATTTTATTAGCTAAAAATCAGTATTATTTAGCAAATTACACTCAAGCACTAAAACTCCTGCAAAAAACCAACACCACAAATTATCAAAAGGAATTAATTCAAGGTTTATGTTATGCTAAAATGAATAAACCCAAGCAATCAAAAACAAAATTATTGAGTGCATTTAATAAAGCAATTCAAGAAAAAGCAACAGCAAGAGTCTTGGCAAAAATTAAATTAGCGCTAGCACAACGATTCGTTAAAACAACTGATTTTAAAACTGCATTACAATATTATAACGATTGCTTAAAATTATTACTTCCAAATACTAATATAGAAAATCACCTCTTTGCCGAAAACACGTTAATGGATGCTTTAGACGGAAAAGCAAAAGTATTTTCTTTAAAAAAGGAGTTTAACAAAGCTATTAAAAACTATAAATTAGCTTTTAACGTTTCACAATTATTGCAGAAAGTACAAGGTTCGCAATCAGCTAAAATACTATTACAACAAGAGAATAAAACTAGAAGTGAAGCTGTAGTTGCTTTGTATTATCAGCAATTTTTAAAAACCAAAAAACAGCAATTAATTGAAGATGTTTTTCAATTTATTGAACACAACAAAGCACAGGTTTTATTAGAAAAACTTCAATACAATTCGTTTAAAAATACCTTTAAATCAGACAGTTTATTTCTTCAAAAAAATAAATTAGAAAAACACATTGCCTTGTTGCAAAGCCAAATTATTTTAGAAAGTTTAAAAGGCGAAAAAGCACAAGTATCCAAACTAAAACAATTAAATAATTTAAAAACAAAAAATTCCATAAAGCTCACTGTTTTAAAGCAAAAAATAGCCAATAAATATCCTTTATTTACTGAAACAATAAAACCAATTACAGTAGTAGAAATACAACAAAATATACTTAGTAAAGAACAATTATTTCTCCATTTTTTTGATACCAAAACAGCTATTTATATTTTTTCAATTTCAAAAGAACAACCCATTCAGTTAAGAAAAGTGAGTAAAACAATAGATTTTACTACCAATTTACAAACATTTATTGATTTGTTTGTAAAAAAACAAGGCAATCAAATAAAAAATGATGTTTCTATTTATTTGAAAACCGCACATTATTTATACCAACAATTAATAGCAGAAGAATTGCGTTTTTCTAATTATAAAAGTATAACTATTATTCCAGATGGAAAACTTAATTTTGTAGCTTTTGACGCCTTACTTACTAAAGAAACCAATTATAGTAATTTTAAAAAATTACCTTATTTGATCTATAAATATCAAATAAACTATGCTTATAGTTCTCGTATTTTAAAACATCAGAAGTTACAAAAATACAACAAAAAACAGCTAAATACTTTAGGTGTTTTTCCTTATTTTGAACATGATTTTAGAGGATTAACAGAATTAAAAAACACTTTAACTGAAAAAAAAGCAATTGATTTAAGTTCAAACAAAATCCTTTTTAAAGAAAATGCTACAAAAGAAAATTTTATAAAGAATGCTACTCATTTTAATACCATTCACCTTGCAACTCATGCAAGTGCAGGGACTTTTGATGAACCAGCACATTTAGAGTTTAGAAATAAAACCTTGTATTTACCAGAGCTTTATGGTTTAAATTTTAATACAAATTTAATGGTTTTAAGTGCGTGTGAAACAGGAATTGGTAAATTGCAAAAAGGAGAAGGCTCTATGAGTTTGGCAAGAGGTTTTTTATATGCTGGTGTGCAAAATTTAGTAGTATCTCAATGGAAAGTGAATGATAAATCAACCAGTTTATTGATGCAAAATTTTTATACGTATTACAAAAAAACACAAGATGCTTGTAGTGCATTACATCAATCAAAACTAGACTATCTTCAAGATAAAAATATTTCAAATTTTAATAAAAGTCCGTATTATTGGGCAGGTTTTCAGTATATAGGAAACGTATCACAGCTTAACTCATCAAACTTTTTTACAAAATATATTTTTGAAATAATACTATTGGTTTTCTTTGTCGTTTTTATTATTTTAACAAAGCATTATAAAAATAAAAAAACCTGATTTTATAAAATAGTGTATCTTTAGCGTCTATTATAAAATATTAAGAGATAATCACCATGAAAAAATTAGTTTTAGCCATTGCTTTTTTAGCACTATCATTACATGTTCAATCACAAGAATTCACTACCAAAAGAAGTGTAAGTAAAACCGAAAACAAATCTTTTACCAATAAAAAAGGTAGTCAATACCAATTCACCTTAATTAAAGATTTAGAAGCAACACCTGTTGAAAATCAAAACAGAACAGGTACTTGTTGGAGTTTTTCATCATTATCATTTATGGAATCTGAAATGATAAGACAAGGACATCCAGCAACCAACTTATCTGAAATGTATATCGCAAGAAATGCATATATTGGAAAAGCAGAAAATTATTTACGTATGTACGGAACATTTAATTTTGGAGAAGGAGGTGCTTTTCACGATATTCCTTGGGTAATTAAACGTTTTGGTATAGTACCAGAATCTGCTTATACAGGATTGCATTACGGTTCAAAACAACATAAACACGCAGAAATGGAACAAGCTTTAGCTGCAATGTTAAAAGTTTTTGTTAAAAAACCACAAGGCGGAAAATTAACTAAAAATTGGAAAAAAGCCTTTACAGGTGTTGTAGATGCTTATTTAGGTGATATACCAGATCAGACCGAAGAATTTACTTTTGTTGAAGACGGAGTTACTTACACTCCAAAATCTTATGCAAAACATATTGGCTTAAATATGGATGATTACATTAGTATTACCTCTTATACGCATCATCCGTTTTATGAAAAATTTGTGTTAGAAGTACAAGATAATTGGGCATTACAATCTTGTTATAATGTACCTTTAGATGAGTTTATGGATATTATGGAAGGAGCAATTAATAAAGGATTTACCTTTGCTTGGGGAGCAGATGTATCTGAAAAAGGATTTTCGTCAAGAGATGCTTTAGCCATTCTACCAGAAGACCAAAGTACCATACAAGAAAAAGGACAAGACGATGTTTTCTTTAGTCAAAATGGAGCAGAAAAAATTAGTAATGCCTTTATGCAACCTGTAAAAGAAAAATGGGTAACACAACAAGAACGCCAAGACGCCTTTGATGAACAAACCACTACCGATGATCACGGAATGCACATTACAGGAATGGTAAAAGACCAAAAAGGCACAAAATATTTTATTGTAAAAAATTCTTGGGGAACAAAATACAATCAATGCGACGGTTATTTTTACGCTTCTTTCCCTTATGTACGTTATAAAACAATGAACATCATGATTCATAAAGACGCCTTATCTAAAGCAATGAAAAAGAAACTAGGAATAAAATAATTTGAATGCTTTCTTTGTGGTTTTATTTCCCACAGATTGCGCAGATTTTCGCAGACTGTGTGAATACTGTATGTTTATTGAAACACGGATGTTACGGATGACGCTGATTTACACGGATTTTTCAGCCACGAATTACACTAATTTGCACGGATTGTTTAAGTGTGAAAATTTACACTAATTTCTATGTGTTTCTATGTGTCTATGTGGTTTTATTTCCCACAGATAACGCAGATTTACGCAGAACTGTGTAGATACTGTATGTTTATTGAAACACGGATGTTACGACACTGATTTTCGCAGAACGTGGATAACTGAGAGATTAGTGAGGGTTTCACTTTAAGTGAAGCCCTCACTTTTAATCTAATCAACCACCTTTTATTTAAACTCCAAAATTCTACCAGAAGTCCAAGGTGCTTTTTGTTTATCTAATTGTTGTTCAATAGATAAAACACTTGAATTTAAAGTTTTTATTTCATCAATTATCGGGATTAATTTTTCTTTAATAATACTATAACTATCTCGTTGTTTTTGGCTAATTGCCGATGATGATGCGTTGTGCAAATAAATAATTCGGTTTAACCTTGCGTTAATACTCATTGGGGCAGGAGTTATTTCTTCATAACTTGCTTTGGGTTTTTCACCGCTTAATTTCCATTTTATATCTTGCAGTTGTTTGCTTATTTCTGCAAGTTTTTTAGAAGTGTTTTCATTGGTGTTTGGTGTTCTTAAAGCTGATAATCTTAAGGCATTTACTTTTTTACTTAATTCGTTAAAAACGGAATTTGTTCCCCAAGTAATTCGTGCCAATTCTACTAATTTTTTATAGTATTCTTTCTGCGAAACTTCATCTTTTACGGTAAATATGGCATTATTTAATCGTTTAACGATAAAGGGTTGTTTAGCTACTAATGGTGTAGTTTCATTGTTAAAAATCATATCCATTTTTACAGCGTACTTTCCTGGTAGAACACGAATACCGCTATTGGCTTTATCTAAAGCTTTAAATTCGTCTTGTGGAGCGATTGGGTTTTTCCATAAAGACTTTAAATTCCATGTTAAACGATGCATTCCTTTACTTGCCTCTTTAGTAATTTTTCTGATTTCATTTCCGTTATCATCATAAATAGTAAATAGCAAATAGGCTTTTTCTTGATTGTTTTCTGCATATATAGCTTTTGCAGAAGGAATTGGAATAACCGTTTTTGATTTAATCAATTCTTTTTCTTTTGTTCTACGTTTTTCTTGTGTAGTTTGAGGCACTTCCTTTACAAAGTAAGTAAACGTAGCACCATAATCAGGGTTTTTAGCAAAGTACGGCATCGATCCAAAACCATAACCACCTCTATTTCTTGGAGTGTAAAGTAAGGCGTCTTTTATAGGAAATATTTTTGCTTTTTGCGAATCTAAATCTTTTACATTTCGCAACGGACTGTAATCATCTAAAATAAAAAATCCTCTACCAAAACTAGCTAAAACCAAATCGCTTTCTCGTTCTTGTATCACCATATCACGAATAGCAATAGTTGGAACACCATTTTTTAACTGATGCCATTTTTCTCCTCCATTATCTGAATAAAACACACCAAATTCAGTTCCTACAAACAATAAATTAGGATTTTTAAAATCTTGTTCAATGGTATGAACTGTTCCGTTTTTTGGTAAATTAGCACTAATATTTCTCCAAGTTCGTCCTTTATCGGTACTTTTTAAAATATAAGGTGTAAAATCATCTCGTTTACGATTATCAAAACTTGCAAATACGGTGTTTTCATCAAATTTAGACGGACAAATATCACTCACATACGTATATTCTGGAACAGTTGAAAAATACGTGGTTCTTTGCCAATTTTTACTGTCTTGTGTCATTTGAATTACACCATCATCTGTACCAACATACACTAAATTCTCTTTTACAGGCGATTCTGCTAAAGAAACTGCCATTCCAAATAATGAAGTCGAAACATTTTTTGCCACAGCATCAACAGACCAATATCTATCCATTACTGCCCATTTATCACGTGGTAATTGTCTGGTAATATCTTCTGAAATTACTTGCCAACTATCACCTTGATCATCTGATTTAAATACTTTATTTGCAGCAATATACAATCGTTTATTGTTGTGTTTACTTAAAATAAAAGGCGTGTTCCAATTCCATTTATAAGTAGATTCATTTTTACGTGGTAAAGGTTTGATAGATATTTTTTCACCAGAAGTTTTATCGTATCTATACAAATTTCCGTATTGATATTCAGAATACACAATATTTGGATTGGTAGGATCAATAGCTTGCCAATACCCATCACCACCAAGAGTAACAGTCCATTCGCACTTAGAAATACCATCTGTAAAAGTAGTTCTTGAAGGACCTCCAAAACTATTATTATCTTGTGTTCCTCCATAAACATTGTAAAACGGATAATCATTATCAACCGCTACACGATAAAATTGTGTTACAGGTAAATTGGTTTTATGGATGTAATTTTTTCCGTTGTCAAAACTTTCATAAACACCACCGTCGCCACCAATCATAAAATGATTAGTATCTGATGGATCTATCCAAATAGCATGATCATCTACATGACGTTTATTTTCGCCTATTTTAACCCAAGTTTTTCCACCATCGTGTGAAACTTTAGAGCGTGTTTCGGTTGCATAAATGGTATTTACATTGGTTGGAGAGCAAACAATCTCACCATAATATTGACCACTAGTATTATAATCACTCATTTTCTCCCATGATTCTCCTTGATCGGTAGAACGGAAAAAACCGCCTTTTCCCATTGCTGCTTCAACCATTGCATAAATATAATTGTGATTTACAGGTGAAATAGCGATGCCAATTCCTCCTTTATCCACACTCGGAATTCCTTTAGTGAGTTTACGCCAAGTTTTTCCAGCATCGGTAGATTTCCAAATATTAGATTCTGGTCCACCACCAATTCTAATATGTACGTGTCGTCTTCTTTGCTCTGATGTTGCATACATTACATCAGGATTTTTAGTATCTATAACTACATTATTAACACCAGTATATTTGCTTATATTTAAAATTTTAGTCCACGTTTTTCCACCATCTTCGGTTTTATATAAACCTCTGTCTGTACTATCACCCCAAACCGAACCTTCTGCAGCAACAAATACCACATTACTATCACGAGGATCAATAGCAATCATACCTATTTGACGAGAATTTTTTAAACCCATGTTTTTCCATGACTTTCCACCATCAACCGTTTTATAGACACCATCACCATAACTTACAGAACGTTGGTGATTATTTTCACCACTTCCTGCCCAAAGCACATTACTATTGTTTGGATCTATTTTTAAACAACCAATAGAATACGAGCCTTGTTTATCAAAAATTGGCTTAAAAGTTGTACCATTATTGGTAGTTTTCCAAATATGTCCACCAGCAAATGACACGTAGTATTCACTATGGTTTTTAGGATTTACAGCAAAGTCTGATACGCGTCCAGAAGCAAAAGCAGGACCAATATTTCTAAATTTTAAAGACACTTTGGAATTGTCTTTTTTGTCTTTGTCTTTTTCTTGAGAAAAAGAATTGATGCTAAGTAATAAGAATGCAATTAAAAGGAATGCTGATTTTTTCATTGTAATGGATTTAATATTCCTCAAATTTACGTTTTTTTCTTAAAAAGGAATGCTAATTTTCTTTATTCAATGAGGAGTTTTGTTTTAACCCCATAAAACATCGGACAATATTATAGTTAAATAAATATAATAAATTTGTCTATTATGAGTAAACGAACATTCACAAAACAAGAAAATACGTCAATTTTAAACGAATTTAACAACTTTAAAAAGAGGTTTAAACATAAAACCCTTAACACTTTATATTATTGCGTTTAAACAGAAAATTTTTCCAATTTTACTAACTATATTATCTACTATTTTTGGTTTTGTACCGTTTATTATTAACGGTCAAAATGAAGTCTTTTGGTTCGCCTTGGCTGTGGGTACAATTGGAGGTTTAATTTTTTCATTAATAGCCATTTTAATTTATTTACCTTTATTCAGCTTAAAAAAGATAAAAACTGTAACAACTCCATGAGTTTTCCGTCATACTAATACAAATTTTATATCATGATTAGAATAATAACTACCATAACCTTAGTGTTTTTTACTGTTTTTGCAAGTTTTTCTCAAAAAAAATGGTCTTTAGAAGATTGTGTAAATTATGCTTTAGAAAATAATATTTCGGTAAAGAGAGCACAACTAAACACCAAATATTCCAATGAAGATGTAACTATTGCAAAGGCTAGACTGCTTCCTACGGTTGGAGCAAATGCTTCTCAAAATTTTGGAGTAAATTCTAAGTATAAACGAGTAAACCCTTCCAATAATTTTGGAATTTCTGCTTCGGTTGATTTGTACAATGGTGGAAAAAATAAACTTTTAGTAAATCAAGCCAATAAAACCATAGAAATTTCAAAAATTGATTTAGAAGTGTTAGAAAGTAATATTGCACTACAAATTGCAAATTATTATTTGAATGCGCTCTTACAAAAAGAAAATATTAAAATAGCTAAAGAGCAGATTGCGATTACCAATATTCAACTAAAAAAAATGCAAGAACTCATTGATGCAGGTGTAAATCCAAGAGCAGATTTACTAGATATTCAAGCAACCTTGGCAAATAACAAAGAGCAACTTACTCAAGCAGAAAACAACTTAGATTTATCGCTACTAAACTTAGCGCAACTCATTCAAATACCTTCAGATAATTTTGATATTCAAAATGTAACTTTAAATTTAGATAAAGCAGTGTTAATGTATTCCAATTCAAACGGAATTTACCAAAAAGCCATCGAAAACAGACCCGAAATTAAAAAAGCCAATTTAGCTATTGAAAATGCCGATTTAGGAATTAAAATCGCCAAAACAAATTTAAAACCAAGTGTGAGTATGAATTATGGCTTAAACACTTCTTACCGATATAATTTTAGTGGTGATGGTGCATTTGATAAAATCTACAATCAGTATAACGATAATCACGGTCATAGTTTAGGAATTTCTGCACGTTATACTATTTTTGATGGAAAATCTCGTAAAGCATCTATTGCCAAAGCAAAAATAAATAAAGAACTCATTGAACAAAATTTAATAGATGAAAAACTAAAATTACGTGAAATCATAGAACGTGCCTACTTAGATGCAAAAGCCTCTTTAAAACAGTATGAATCTTCTTTAAGCTCACTTAAAGCACAACAAGAATCATTTAACATTTCTCAAGAACGTTACAAATTGGGTGCAATGAATTCCTTTGACTTTGACTTGGTAAAAAGCCGATTATTTAATGCCAAAATTGCCGTTATTAATGCTAAATATAATTTTGTTTTTAAATCTAAAGTATTAGATTATTATAACGGAATTCCTATTGTGATTGAATAGAAACTTAATAATTATAATTGTTGTATTCAATAAAAAAAACGCTAACGATTAAAATTTAGGAGGTCATACTTTGGATTATACTAAGTTTGCATATGTTTAATTTAAAAAATACTAAAATGACAAAAAAAAGAAGTGTGCCAAATGCACCAAGTACAACAGGAAAGCCTTCGGGAAAAGGTAGAGGAAACGCACCAACAAGACCAAGTAAAACTCCTCCGCCACCACCAAAAAAAAAATAAAGTGAATTTTTTATTCTGCACTATTTTATGAATAGTGCAGATTTTAATTATGAAAATGGAACAATTTACTAAACGAAAACCATCTCTTGGATTTATAATTGGTTGTTTAATTAAATATAATTTTAAAACTTTTAAACGATTTATAATTTACATCTTCCACTATTTAGGTTTTCTTAATTTATCAGAAAAAAAATCTAATGAGTTTAGTGATAAAGAAATAATAGATATTTTAACACAAATTCATCCCGAAAAAATTAAAAAAAAACTTCTTTACGCATTAACTAATTTATCAAAAACTACATTTAATAAACATTTTAAAGAATTCTTTATAAAAAATAATTTTAAAGGAAAAAGAAAATTCACACTTTATGAGGTGTATGTAATATTAAAGGAATGGCAAGGTGAAGGAAAATGGTCTGTGCTAGAATCATTAAATAAAAATAGAATTGCCGAAATTATTAGTTCGGGTAATTATAAAAAATTAGCATCAGAATTTCATTTAATCGATGCTAATTATAAAAATAAAAATAAGTTTTCTCCTAAAGAAGTTAAACTGTTTTTGAAACATATAGATTTAGATAACTCTGAAAAGGAAGAGGAATTATTGCACTATAAAAAAAGTCATATTCAAACTCTTTGGGTTTTTGGAATTCTTATGATAGATAAAGTGCTTGAAAAAAGCACTGCTTACAATAATCAGCATGAGTCATAATGACCAATTGCAGACTTCAATGTTGGTTTGAATTTCATGCAAAAGTATTTTTAAATTATTGCTGTTCATGCTATAACGTGATTAGTCTCTCGCAATGGAATCGAAAAAAACATATAATTATTTAGTTACAAACCTAAAATTAAGCACAAAATAACTACCAACAATTGCTGGTAAGCCAAAATTAAACAACCACATTAAGGTTGTTACTGTTACTACAATCAATTCGTTTACACCAATAAAACTGAATACAAAAACAGCAATTGATCCTTTTATTAACCAATCAAACATTGGTAAACTTGGTATTATTGAAGCAATAAAATATATTGCAAAAATTAATTTTATTACAATAGAATATTCAACTTCAACACCAAAAAGATAAAGTAAATAATAAAACTGATGTGAAAAAATTAAATACCTAATCAAAGAAAATAATAAGGTTTTAGAAATAATAGTTTTAGGAATTTGATTTACAAAGTTTACTATTTTACTCCAATAAAAACCCCTTACTTTCTTTGAAATAAAAAATCGTCCGCTTAGAGTAGCTACACTAAATAAGGCTAAATAATATACAAATTTTCTGGTTCTAAAAACAGGAAAATGTATATCGTAATTTAGTTTAAAAAAAATCAATCCTATAATTCCAAATAAAATAGTCATTATCATTTGCGAAAAGTGACCAATTAAATTTAAAAGCATGACTTTTTTACGTTTTGTTTTAAAAAAATAAATGGCTTTTGCACCATATTCTCCTACTCTATTTGGCGTAAATAAAGAAGCTGTCAATGAACCTAAACTCTGTTTTAAAGCTTGTGAATAGCTGATTTTTTGAATACTGCTCACTAAATTTTTCCATTTTAAGATTTCAAAAATCCAGTTAAATAGTGTAAAAAGTAGTAAAATAAAAAGAACTTTATAATCTGTAAAAAGGGTTTTTTCTAGTTGTAAAATAAAATCAGCCAAAGCAAATTGTTTGTTATGAACTGTTTTTTGATAAATAAAATAAAAAGCACCAATTACTATGGCAACTTTTACCATAAAAAACAAAAATTGACGATATTTAGGATGCCTGTTTTTCAAATAATATAACTAATGATGAACGCTTTAAACAATTAAACAAATTTAGAATGAATCAAATCAACAAATAAATGTATTTTTGACCACAAAGAAACAATTTTTATTTGAGCTCAGAAAAAATCATATTAGGTATTGATCCAGGAACTACAATAATGGGTTTTGGAATTATTAAAGTGGTGAATAAAAAAATGGAATTTGTATTGATGAATGAACTCATTCTAAACAAATACGACGATCATTATTTGCGCTTAAAAAAAATTTTTGAACGCACCATTCAGTTAATAGACACTTATCATCCTGATGAAATTGCTATTGAAGCTCCTTTCTTTGGGAAAAATGTACAATCTATGCTTAAACTTGGTAGAGCACAAGGTGTTGCTATGGCTGCAGGTTTATCTCGCGAAGTAACCATAACAGAATACGCTCCTCGAAAAATTAAAATGGCGATTACTGGTAAAGGTACTGCAAGTAAGGAACAAGTTGCTTTAATGCTTAAAAGCTTGTTAAAACTTAAAGAATTACCCAAAAATTTAGATGCTACCGATGGTTTAGCTGCTGCTGTTTGTCATTTTTATAATATGGGAAAAATAAGCGTTGGTAAAAACTATTCTGGCTGGAGTGCTTTTGTTAAACAAAACGAAAAACGAGTGAAAAAATAGAAAAGTGAGGGTTTCACTCTAAGTGAAGCCCTCACTAAACGCACACCGTAACTTAGTATCACGGTATAAGTAAAACTACAATTATCTTATTGCAACATAGCCCAAAGTTTATCTTTAAGTTCCTTAATGCCTTGCTGCGTTACCGATGAAATAAAAATATAATCTACATCTTCTGGCAATTCTTTGGTAATTTCTTCTATCAATTCGTCGTCTAGCATATCCGATTTTGAAATGGCTAATAAGCGTTGCTTATCAATCAATTCTGGATTGTGTTTTCTGAGTTCATTCAACAAGATTTCGTATTCATTCTGAATATCATCTGAATCTGCTGGAATTAAAAACAATAAGGTAGAATTCCGTTCTATATGACGTAAAAATCGATGTCCAAGACCTTTCCCTTCTGCAGCTCCTTCAATAATTCCAGGAATATCTGCCATAACAAAAGACCTAAAATCACGATATTTTACAATCCCTAAATTGGGTTTTAATGTAGTAAAAGCATAATCTGCTATTTTTGGTTTTGCCGAAGTAATTACTGATAATAAAGTCGATTTTCCTGCATTTGGAAATCCAACTAAACCAACATCTGCCAATATTTTTAATTCTAATCTAAACCAAGCTTCAGTTCCTTCAATTCCTGGTTGTGCATAACGAGGTGTCTGATTGGTAGCAGATTTAAAATGCCAGTTTCCACGACCACCTTTACCTCCTTCTAATAAGACAATTTCTTCTCCGTTTTCGGTAACTTCAAATAGTATTTCATCGGTTTCGCCATCACGGATGATTGTTCCTAAAGGCACATCAATATAAATATCATCGCCATCTTTACCTGTTGATCTACTTTTACTTCCTGCTCCACCTTGAGTTGCTCTAAAATGTTGCTTAAACTTTAAATGATAGAGTGTCCACATTTCTCTATTAGCACGAATAATAATATGACCACCACGACCACCATCGCCACCATCTGGACCACCTTTATCAATATATTTTTCTCTGTGCAAATGCGCAGATCCTTGACCTCCATTACCAGATTTGGCATGAATTTTTATGTAGTCAACAAAATTTCCTTCAGTCATTTTTTTAGTTTAAATGTGGATTTGGTTATTGGTGTTTATTCTTGTTTTGGTTCTACTGCAAATATAATGGGTAATTTATAGTTATCCTATAAAATATAACAATTAGTAAAATATCTTATTTGTTCATTTTTTTCATTGATAAAAAAACGAACCAAAAAAATCTAGGCTTACGAAAGCTAATCTAAATTTATCATTCGTCATCTAAATTTTCTGAACTCGTTCCGTTTTAAAATCTACCTTACAAATCATAATTCTATTAACGGAACTCAAACAACAGAAAATTCTACGATGTCTTCATTTCAAATTTTACGATTAGCTTTCGAATGCCGTCAAAAAATCACATTACAATTTTTAATCTTATTATTCCACTAATTTTGCTATAACCCTTATTTCTTTCCTTTAAAGACCTCGCAGGTTTTTAAAACCTGTGAGGTCTAAAATAGGAACAATTTAATATTTTAAATTGTTATAGTTTATCAAAAACAAGACTTAAACGGTCTGTAATTTCTTCTATTGAACCAAAACCGTTTACTCCATAGTATTTATTTTGTGCTTGATAATAATCTTTTAAAACAGCTGTTTTTGTTTCGTATTCGTTAAAACGATTGCGTATTTTAGATTCGTCTTGATCATCTGGTCTTCCGCTTGTTTTTCCTCGTTCTAAAAGGCGTTTTACCAAAACATCTTCTTCAACTTCTAAGGCAACCATACCATTAATTTGTTCGCCTTTATCTTCTAAGAATTTATCCAATTCTTTGGCTTGATATTCTGTTCTTGGAAAACCATCAAAAATAAAACCATTTGGATTTTCATATTTATTTACTTCAGCTTTAAGCATTTTTACGGTAACCTCATCTGGAACTAAATCGCCTTTATCTATAAAAGATTTTGCTAAAATTCCGAGTTCTGTATTGTTTTTAATGTTGTATCTAAATACATCACCAGTTGAAATGTGTATTAAATCATACTTTTCTTTTAAACGTGTTGCTTGTGTACCTTTTCCAGCTCCTGGAGGTCCAAATAATACAATGTTTGTCATTTTTTGTGTTGTTAATTGATAAATATCTGCCAAATTTCTTGCTAAACCGTCATAATCTAATCCGTAACCAATAATGAATTTATCTGGTATTGCTTTTCCAATATAATCAATTGGTAATCCTTTTTTAAATACATCTGGTTTAAAGAATAAAGTTACAATTTTTAATTGTTTTACATGGCGTTCTCTAAAAATTTCATAAATTTCTTCTAAAGTATTTCCTGTATCGATGATGTCTTCAAGAATAATGACCGTTCTACCGCTTAAATCTTCATTAATTCCAACGAGTTGTCTTACTTTACCTAAAGATTCAGTTCCTTGATAAGAAGCTAATTTTACAAAGCTTACTTCGCATTCTCCATCAAATTCCCGAATAAAATCGGCTGCAAACATAAAAGAACCGTTTAAAATACCAATAAAAATAGGAATTTCACCTTTAGGTAAATCCGCTTTTACATCTTCTGCTAAAAAGCGAACAATTTTAGCAAGTTTGTTCTTCTTGATGTATTTTTTAAAATATTTATCGTGTACTTTAATGATTTTATTTGCCATAGTATTAAATTAAAAGCATAAAACCTTTCAGATAAAAATAACTGAAAGGTTTTATTAAAGTATTATAAAGTTTTATTAATCTTCTTTTTTAGAATCTTTTTTTAAGCTCTTAGCACCTTTCATTACAGTATCGTACATAATTGGTGTTGCAATAAATAAAGAGGAGTATGTACCAACAAGTACACCAATAATCATTGCAAACATAAATCCTTTAATAGAATCACCTCCAAAAATAAAGATAGCTAATAAAGTAACTAAGGTTGTTAATGAAGTATTGATTGTTCTTCCTAAAGTACTACTTAAGGCTTTATTAACAATTTTAGATAATTTCCAATTATCGTGTTCGTTTGCAAATTCTCTAATTCTATCAAAAATTACCACCGTATCATTCAATGAATAACCAACTACAGTTAAGATAGCTGCAATAAATGATTGGTTTATTTCTTCAAAAGGTAAGAATTTGTATAATAAAGAGAAAATACCAAGAACAATTAACACATCATGAAAAACTGCAACTACTGCACCTAAACTAAATTGCCATTTTCTAAAACGGAATAGAATATACATAAATACAATAAATAGAGAGCCAAATACAGCTCCTAAAGCATCTTTCTTAATATCATCTGCAATGGTAGGACCAACTTGCATGGTTTCCATAACACCAACCGTTTGTTTTTGTGAACCTACTTTAAAGTTTTCAAATTTTGTACCTTCTGGTAAGTATTTTTGTAAGTTTTTAAATAATAATTCTTGTATTTCATCATCTATTTTTACATCACTATCATCAATTTTATAATTGGTTGTAATTTTTAATTGATTGCTAGAACCGTAAGTTTTAACTTCAGGTAAAGAACCATCAAAGGCATCTTTTAAATTAGAAGCCACATCTGCAGCATTTACAGGTTGATCAAAACGAACAGTATAAGTTCTTCCTCCTTTAAAATCTACTCCATAATTTAAACCTTGTGTCATTAATGAGATAAAGCCAACCAATACTAAAGCACCAGATAAAATATACATTAATTTTCTTTTTCCTAAGAAATCAATATTAATATTTTGGAACCAGTTTTTAGTAATGTTTGTGTTAAATGTTAAGACATTTCCTTTAGAGATATACCAATCTACTAATAATCTTGAAACATAAATTGCAGAGAATAATGAAGTAGCAATACCAACCATTAAGGTATAAGCAAATCCTTTAATTGGTCCAGAACCAAAAGAGAATAAAATTAAACCTGTTAAAAAAGTAGTAATATTTGCATCTAAAATAGATGGTAATGAATCTTTATAACCATCAGCTACAGCTTCTTTTAATGATTTACCTAAAGATAATTCTTCTTTAACTCTTTCATAAATCAGTACGTTTGCATCTACAGACATACCAATAGTAAGTACAATACCTGCAATACCAGGAAGTGTTAATACTGCGCCAAAGGCTGTTAGTACTCCAAAAACAAATAACATATTTACAATTAGAGCAATATCAGTAAAAATACCTGCTTTACCATAATAGAAAATCATCCATAATAAGATTAAAGCTAAGGCTAAAATGAATGACATGATACCACTATCAATTGCTTCTTGACCTAAAGAAGGTCCAACAATTTCTGCTTGAATAATATGTGCTGCTGCTGGTAATTTACCAGATTGCAAGGCATTGGCAACATCTTGTGCTTCTTCAATAGAAAACTGACCAGTAATTGATGTTCTACCATTTGGAATTTTACCGTTTACTCTAGGTGCAGTATAAACCGAATTATCTAAAACAACAGCAACAAACTTACCTACATTTTTTTCGGTCATTTTTGCCCATTTCTTAGTAGCTGAACCTTTCATGGTCATACTAATTTCTGGGTTTGAACCTAATTGTGAGAAAGCTTGACGTGCATTAGAAATTACATCTCCTTCAATTGGAGCAACTCCATTACGGTTTCCTTTTAAAGCGTATAAATTAACAACACCACTATCTTTTGCTGGTAAATCCCAAACAAATTTAGCGTAACGTAATTCAGGTGATAATAAGGCTCTAATTTCTTTTTTGTTTAAATAAGAATTTACAGTTGCAGTATCAATAACTCTTGCTGTTCCTAAAACAGGACTTGCTTGACTTTGATTGATTGATAATACAGAAAATAACGGATTTTCTGCTTGTAATTTCTCTTTATCTTTTGCATCTTCTCCATCTAAAATTTTATCAACTTCATCTACCTTAGTACTATCAACTTCTTTGGTAGTGTCTTCTTTTACAACTTTTTTAGGTTTAACAATTTTAGCTAATTCTTGATTTGATTGTAATAAGAAACTAAATAATTCTTGGTTGGTAAATACTTCCCAAAATTGTAATTTAGCTGTACCTGTTAAAAGTGTTTTTACACGATCAATATCTTTTGCGCCTGGTAATTCAATTAAAATTCTTCCTGTTTTACCAATACGTTGAATGTTTGGTTGAGTTACCCCAAAACGGTCAATACGATTACGCAATACTTTAAATGCTGTACCAATTGAAGCATCTACTTGTTTTCTTAAAACAGGTATAATTTGATCATTGGTCATTTTAAAGTTAATTACATCACTTAAGGCTTTGTTTCCAAAAACTTTTGGATCTCCTAATTTCCCACCAGCTTCTGTAAATGCTTTAATGAAAAGGTCAAAATATGCACCGTTATCATTTTTTTGCATTTCACTAGCATCAGCTAAAGCTTTATTGAAAATAGGATCTTTAGATTTATTTGCTAAACCTTTTAAAATATCTTTAACAGATACTTCTAGGGTTGCATTAATTCCTCCTTTAAGGTCAAGACCTAAATTAATTGCTCTACTTTTAATATCATTATAATTGTAATGGGTAATCCCATAATTTACATCTAACGAATCTAAATATTGCTTGCGTTCTTTTTTGTCTTGAATATTACTTGCAGTCTTTTGAATATTATTGTTAACCCAAGTAAATGATAAATAGTACAGACATATTAATCCGAAAATGATGGCAAATAGTCTAACCGTTCCTTTGTTTTGCATGATTTTTTTATTTTAAATCTTATAATAAATTTCTTCTAAAATAATGAGTTTGGTTAATTTTAGCTCACTAAATTTTCAAGTTTGCAAATATAACACTTCAAAACCTATTAAACAATAGTTTTATGATTAAAAATTTGATGCTTATGATTTTGTGATTAAAATGAAGTGTTTTATTAATAAAAGTCTATATTTATCCAATGAATATAAGCCTTACTAAATTTTATAAAAAGAAACGAACATTTGTTCTTTTGCTGATTTTTGTACTACTTGCCTCTGCAAATTCATGTATGACGATGCGAATGAGTGATAAAAAAGTGATGAAAACGTTTAAGAAAAACGGACAAACACCTAAAATTTATCACGATACTTTTGAAGGAAAACAGATACGTTATATTGCAGACAAACCGTTTAATAAATTACTTCCTACTATTATTTTTGTTCATGGTGCGCCAGGTTCTTCAGATAATTTTTACAAACATTTACAAGATACAACATTTCAAAAAAAAGCCAATTTAGTGAGTGTAGATAGATTAGGTTATGGTTATTCTGATTTTGGTACTGCCGAAGTTTCCATTGAAAAACAAGCACAAATGATTACTCATATTATTAAAAAATATCAAAAAACTAAAATTGTTTTGGTTGCTTGGTCTTATGGTGGAGCAATCATCGCAAAAACAGCAATGGATTATCCTAATATCAAACATTTAGTGCTTGTCGCTCCTGCTTTATCTCCAACAGATGAAAAATATTTTTGGTTTGGTAACTTTGCTAAATGGAAAGCAACAAGATGGTTAGTTCCAAAAGTTTTTCAAGTTGCTGAAGATGAAAAATTAGCTCATGCTAATGAACTTAAAAAAATAGAAAATGATTGGTCTAAAATAAAAACACCGATTAGTTATTTTCATGGAAATAAGGATGGTTTAGTACCTTATAAAAACATGAACTACCTCAAAAGTAAAGTAAATGATAGCTTGGTGAATTATTTTACAATTGATAAAGGTTCACATTTTATTCTTTTTAAGAATTATGAATTGATTAAAGAGGAGATTGTAACTGTTTTAAAAAAATCAAGTTGATTTGTTAAATTGTTCTATTAATTCCTTTAAAAACAAAGAATGTCTTTTTGTTTCTTTGTTTATCAATACATCAATTTCATTTTTAGTCAATTCTTCATCATAATATTTAGAAATTTCTATTTCACCATTCAAATAAATAGCATATTTAAAATCTTTAAAAATCACTCGAATGGTTGAAATAAAACTATTTAATTTAATTTTTTTATTATTTAATGTTCCATAAGAATTTTTTAATCTAATTTCTTCGTATTCTTGGTTTATTGATAAATTTTGTAATGTATTATATGAAACTCCATCAATAGAAAAATCAAGGACTACATTTTTATATAACTTATTGAATGTCTTATTTTTTAGTAAATATTGTTTAAATAATTCATTTAAAGTATTTATTGTTTTTACAGAATAATCTTTTTGGTTAAGAGGTTCAGAAATAGTTTTTAGTTTTTGTTCTAACAAAGCTACTTCTTTTTCTACATCATTAGGTTCTTCAATATTTTCACCTTTTGCTCCTTTAATCATTAATTCTAAAGATTTCACTAAATTGGAGGCTATATATTCAATAAAAGGATTAATATTACCTGCATCTGCAAGTTGTAAAACAATATAATAGTTTTCTTTTTCTTCAGTTTTAATAATTACTGGAGGATATCCAAATTGCATCAAAATAAAATTCATTAAAATTCTAGCTAACCTGCCGTTACCATCATCAAAAGGATGAATTCTAATAAATTTATAATGAAATTCAGCCGCAACTAAAATAGGTGAAATATCTTGAACTTTAATTTTATTGTGATACCAATTTAATAAATCAAACATTTTAGAAGGAGTTTCTTCTACACTTGCAAATCTAAAAATTTCACCTGTTTTAGTTTTTACATGATTAGGCGATGATTTATATTCTCCTACCTTTATCAGTTTTTTTGTAGGTTTTCCTTCTGGAGTAATTGCATCTACATAATAAGGTTGTTTTAATAAAATTTCATGCAGGTTTCTAATAAATACTTCTGTTAAAGGTCTTTTTTGTTCTACAATATCAATAATTAAATTTATTGCTTCGTTATGTCCTTCAATTTCAATATGATCTTTTAAGGGTTTTCCTTGAGCAGTTATATGAAATAAAATTAGAGCTTTTGTTTCACCATAACTCAATGAATTTCCTTCAATATGATTAGAATGGTAATTCCAATCTAATCTAAATTTTTGCATTATTCTTAACTCATCTTCTTTTGACAATGGACGAAAACTGTCTAAAGTCTTTTTTAAATGTTGAGCTTTAATAATAATATTCATAAATAATTATTTATCACAAAAATACTTAAAAGATTTTTTAAAAACCCTTGCTTAAATAAAAAAAATACTTATGTTTGCCTTAACATAACAAAACAATGAATTTACAAAACACTTATTTTAGCTTCTTTTATTTCTTTTATTTTAAAATAAGAGCAGCGAGATAGTATGTGTTAATTAACAAAATATAATATATAAAAGTCTCGTTTTTACGAGGCTTTTTTTATGGAATAAATTAAAATTATGAAAATAGCTATTCAAGGAATTAAAGGGTCATTTCATCACGTTGTTGCTACTAATTATTTTGGTAATACCATACAACTTAATGAATGTTTAAGTTTTGATGAAATGCCTAAACTTCTTTTAAATCAACAAACCGATTACTTAGTTATGGCAATTGAAAACTCTATTGCTGGTGCAATTTTAGCCAATTACAAACTTATTGATGAATATAATTTAAATATTATTGGTGAAGTGTATTTACCTATTCATCATCAATTAATGGCTTTAGAAAATCAGACTATTGAAGATATTAAAGAGGTTTGGTCACATCCTATGGCGATAAATCAATGTCGCAAATTTTTAAGAAAACATCCACAAATAAAACTTATAGAAGCAAACGATACCGCAGATGTTGCCAGATTAATTCAAGAAAAAAAACTCAAAGGAATTGCTGCCATTGCAAGCACTAAAGCAGCAGAAATATACCATTTAAACATTGTTGCAAAAAATATTCAGACCAATCCAGAAAATTACACACGTTTTTTTATTCTCAATAACAAAGCCTTAGAAGTAGCTGAATTTAATAAAGTGTCTTTAAAATTTATCACCAAACATCACCAAGGAAGCTTGGTTGAAGTTTTGCAGGTTTTTGTAAATCATCAATTAAATTTAACCAAAATACAATCCTTACCAATTATTGATAAGCCTTGGGAATACGCTTTTTTTGCTGATGTAGTTTTTGAAAATGAACAGCAGCTTCACCATGTATTAACAGAATTAAAAGAGATTGTTTCTGAAGTTAAAATTTTAGGAAAATACCTTAAAGTAAAAAAATAAACAACTACACAAAATTTTAGTATGATACATAAAGCAAATAGATTGAACCTAGTAAAAGAATACTATTTTTCTACCAAGCTACAAGAAATTAGTGGCTTGCTTTCTCAAGGAAAATCAATTATAAATTTAGGTATTGGCTCACCAGATTTAGCTCCTCCAAAAGAAGTAATTACTGCTATTGCTAATGCTGTAGAGGATGAAACCAAACATTCGTATCAGAGTTATCAAGGGTTACCAGAACTGCGTAAAGCAATCGGTAATTTTTATAAAACGCAGTTTAATGTAAGTTTAAATACAAATACTGAAATTTTACCTTTAATGGGTTCTAAAGAAGGAATTATGCACATTTCAATGGCTTTTTTGAATAGAGGTGATTCGGTTTTAATTCCAAATCCTGGTTATATTACTTACGCTTCAACAGCAAAAATGCTAGAGGCAACACCCATTTATTATGATTTAAAAGTAGCTAATAATTGGTATCCAGATTTTAACGAATTGGAAAAACTAGACTTGTCAAAGGTTAAAATAATGTGGATAAATTATCCTAATATGCCAACAGGAAGTAAAGGCTCAAAAGACTTGTTTGAAAAACTGATTGCTTTTGCAAGAAAACATCAAATTTTGTTGGTGAATGATAATCCGTATAGTTTTGTACTCAACAATAAACCTTTAAGTATTTTAAATATAGAAGGCGCTAAAGATGTAGCCATTGAACTAAATTCACTTAGTAAAACTTTTAACATGGCTGGTTGGAGAGTAGGTATGTTACTTGGAAATTCAAGTTATATAAAAACTGTTTTACAAGTAAAAAGCAATATGGATAGCGGTATGTTTTACGGAATTCAACAAGGTGCAATTGCCGCATTAAATAGTTCTAATGAATGGTTTGATTCCATTAATAAAATCTACCAAAAAAGAAGAGAAATAGTATGGCAAATTTTAGATAAACTGCATTGTACTTACCAAAAGGAAAATGTTGGATTGTTTGTTTGGGCGCAAATTCCTAATCATACAACCGCAAATAAATTTACTGATGAATTGCTCTATAAAAAGGATGTTTTTATCACACCAGGAACTATTTTTGGATCAAATGGAGCACAATATATTAGAATATCATTATGTGTAAATGAAGAATTATTAAATGAAGTGTTGAATAAGGTTTAGGGTTCAGTCTTTAGCTGGCAGTGTTCGGTCTTCAGTTGGCAGTGTTCAGTCTCCAGTATGTAGTCTTCAGTATGCAGTTGGCAGTATTCAGGGTTCAGTCTTCAGTTGGTAGTAGGTTAGGGTTCATTGAGAAATAAAAAAAAGTAAAGCAAAAACATGAAAATAACAATAATAGGATTAGGATTAATAGGTGGTTCTTTGGCTTTGGAGTTAAAAGAAAATCATCAAATTTATGGAATAGATAATAATAAAGAACACCAAAAAAAAGCTTTAAGTTTAGGTTTGGTCGAAGAAATTATTCCGCTAGAAAAAATTCATGAAATGGATGTTGTTATTATTGCCGTTCCTGTAGATGTAGCTCCACAACTATCGAATAAAATAATGGATTTAATAGGTAAAAATACACTAGTTTTTGATGTAGGTTCTACCAAAGAAGCAGTTTGTAATGCTATAAGAAATCATCCTAAAAGAAAAAACTTTATAGCTACTCATCCTATTGCAGGTACAGAGTTTTCAGGGCCAGGTGCAGCAATTAAAAATTTATTTAACAATAAAGTAAACATAATTTGTGAGCAAGGTTTATCCGATGAAAATCAACTAAAAAAATTACTTCATTTACTTAAGCCTTTACAAATGAATATGGTCTATATGAATTCTTCTAAACAACACGACAAACACATTGCTTATGTATCGCATTTATCACATATTAGCTCGTTTATGCTTGGAAAAACGGTTTTAGAAATAGAAAAAGAAGATAAAAATATTTTTAATATGGCTGGAAGCGGATTTGCATCAACGGTGCGTTTAGCAAAATCTTCTCCAACAACATGGACTCCTATTTTTTTACAAAATAAAGAACACATCATTAAATCATTAGACGAATATATTAGTAATTTGCAATCCTTTAAAAAGGAATTAGAAAATCAGTCAAAAACAACCATCAAAAATATATTAACAGAAACGAATCGCATACATAAAATCATACCGTAAAGACGTGATTAATCACGTCTCAACCTAAAACAAGAAAACATGAAAAACTGGTTAAACAAAATGGAATTAAATCACCCTTTGGTGATTGCTGGACCTTGCAGTGCAGAAACAGAAGAGCAAGTAGTTGCAATAGCACATGAATTAGTAAAAACAGACGCAACAGTTTTTAGAGCTGGAGTTTGGAAACCAAGAACAAGACCTGGAAACTTTGAAGGAATTGGTGCTTTGGCTTTGCCTTGGTTACAACGAGTAAAAAAAGAAACAGGTTTGCTTATTGCTGTTGAAGTTGCCAATGCAACTCACGTAAAATTAGCCTTAGAACACAATGTAGATATTCTATGGATTGGTGCAAGAACAACCGTAAACCCTTTTGCAGTTCAAGAAATTGCCGATGCCTTAGAAAACACAAACAAAATAGTGATGGTTAAAAACCCTATAAACCCTGATTTAGAATTATGGATAGGTGCTATTGAACGATTACAAAAAGCAAATATTAAAAATATTGGAGCAATTCACAGAGGATTTTCAACGTATCAAAAAACCAAATACAGAAACAACCCTAAATGGCAAATAGCCATAGATTTTAAAAATAGAATGCCCGAAATTCCACTTATTAACGATCCATCACACATCTGCGGAAATAGAGAAAATATTTTTGATGTATCGCAATTGGCATTAGATTTACAATTTGACGGATTAATGATTGAAACACATACCAATCCAGATAAAGCATGGAGCGATGCCAAACAACAAATTACACCAACGCGATTAAACGAAATTATAACCGCTTTAACCGTAAGAAAAACGCAATTTGAAAAAGCAGAAGCTATTAAAAAACTTACTGTTTTAAGAGAAGAAATCACTCAAATAGACACACAACTCATTAAAATTTTATCGAACAGAATGGCTGTTTCACACAAAATTGGTGAAGCAAAAAAAGAAAAAAATGTTGCTGTTTTACAACCAAACAGATGGAACGACGTCCTAAAAGAAAGTGTTTTAAAAGGAGAGCAAGAAGGGTTAAGCAGTGTTTTTATGGAAAAAATTTACAAAGCCATTCATCAAGAAAGTATTAAAATACAAGAGGAGATTTTAAAAAATAAGTAACTTTGTATTAAATACTAATAAAAATGATACTAATAGCAGATGGTGGTTCAACCAAAGTAGATTGGATTGCCTTAGATGAACAAAAACAAGAATTCTTTAGAACGAGAACAAAAGGGTTAAATCCTGCTATAATTTCTAAAGAAGTGATAAAGGATAGAATCACTCATAATTTTGAGCTTGCAAGATATAAAGATAAAATAACCGAAATCCATTTTTATGGTGCAGGTTGTAGCACGCCAAAACTTACGCAAAAACTAAAGGAAGAACTATCTGTTTTTTTTAAAAATGCTATAATTAAGGTTCAAGAAGATATGATTGCTGCTGTTTTTGCCGCTTCTGGAGGAAAAGAATCTATTGTTTGCATTTTAGGTACAGGTTCAAATTCTACTTATTTTGATGGCTTAGTTGCTCATGAAAATGTTCCATCTTTAGGTTATACTTTAATGGATGAAGCAAGTGGAAATTATTTTGGAAAGCAGTTGTTAATAGATTATTTTTATAAAAAAATGCCTATTAACATCGCAAAAGATTTTGTAGCGAATTACAATTTAGATCCAGATGAAATTAAACGTAATTTATACATAGAAAACAGTCCGAATGCCTATTTAGGAAGCTTTGCAGAATTTATGTTTAAACATAAAGAGAGCGAGTATATTCAACATATAATAAAAGAAGGTTTTGAATTGTTTTTTAACCGTCAGATATTAAGCTATAACAAACCTGTAAATATTCCTATTTACTTTATAGGTTCTATTGCATATTATTTTAAACCTTTTTTAGAGGAAGTTGCTCAAAAACACGGCTTAATAATTGCAGGAGTATTGCAAAGACCTATTAATAATTTAATAAAATATCATCAAAAATTAACATAAAACTTAAAAACATGAAACATTTCATTACAAGTATTTCACTTCTATTTATCACACTAAGTGTTCAATCTCAAAAAATAAAACTTAAAAAAGAAATAATTTATGCCGATAAAAATAAAATAGGAAAACTAATTAAAGTTAAAGAACAAAACGACTTATTAGGAAGAAAAGTAAAACATTTTGACTTATATGATGTTAATGATAAATTAATTTACCAGTTTACTACAGAATATGTTGTCTCTCCTTTATTCCATTTTGATAGTCCATTTAGATATTATGGAATTAGAGATATGGCTACAAATCATCTAGGTTATATAGAAAATAATAAATATTATTTTACTAAAAAAAACTTGGTTAAATATTTAATAAACAACAACTATATAAGTAAAGAAGGTGTTAAAAACGATGCTGTTTGTAAAGAACTTGTTTTATCTAAAGACTCTATTCCGAAAAGTGTTATTGATGGAATAAATATAGAAAAAAAACTTGCGAAAAACGCTTCTTATATTGTTGAAAGACCAGAATCTGAGTACCTTTACTTTAAACCATTAAAACCTACAACAGAAGATAGTATGTTTAATAGATATTCAAGTAAACCTTTAATGGTAAAAAATTTCTTAATATTATCTGGTAAATTAATTCCTGGTCCAGTTGATAATAGAATTCCTATTGGAAAAGTAAGAGTTGAATATAAACAAGATGGTAAAACATATAAAAACATTATTATCTTAAATAAGAAAAACATTCCTTTAGTAAAGGTGAGTACTTTTCATTATCACTATTATCATCCATATAAAGAAATAAGTTTTAAAGAAAGAAGTATTGATAATAATAGTGATATTTATCGTTATTTCCAAAAATTTAAAAAACAGAATCTTTTTGGACAATTAGATATGATTGTTAGAGATTTAATCTCTAAGAATAAGATTTAAAAAGATATCTAGTTTAATGTCTTATAAAACCTCAAATCCTGTTTTTACTTCCTATTTATGGAAGCATAGTTACGGAGCAAAAAAAATGACCTTAAACGGTATTTTGTTAAAAACCTTGTATGCTTTGTTCTTGGTTAGCCTGTCTTCTTGGTATGTCTGGAATATGGTTAAAAGAGGCGAAAACGTACGATATTATATTTATGGAGGAATGTTCGTTGCCCTCTTTTTTTCTGTATTGACTTCATATAAAAAACGGTGGTCGCCTGTTACTGTTCCTATTTATGCTTTGGCAAAAGGGTTTCTTTTAGGTGGAATATCGGCATTTGCCGATAATCGCTTTCATGGTTTACCAACTCAAGCTGTAAAAGTAAGTATTATTGCTTTTTTTATGATGTTATTGTTGTATAAATTAAACATTGTAAAAGTAACACATCAATTTAGAAGTGTAATTTATAGTGCTATTGCTACTATAATGACTATTTATTTAATCAGTTTTATTTTAAGACTGTTTGGTTTACATTTAGGCATTGTTTATGGTACAAATTGGATTTCTATTCTCTTTACTTTTATTGCTGCAAGTGTTGCATCGTTTTCATTATTATTAGACTTTGATTATATTGATAGAAAACTCCATAAAGCACCAAAATATATGGAATGGGTTGCTACTTGGGGAATTATGGTTTCCTTGATTTGGTTATATATCGAAGTTTTACGATTAATGAAAAAACTAGCTATTCGGCTTTAACAGGTTTTATGATTATTGGCAAAATAAATTCCGTTGTAACAGGAATACCTGCTTTTATTGCTGGAGCTACTTGTGGCAGACTATCAATACTTGAAATAATAGCTTCCTTTAATTCTTGATAAGCCGAATCGTTAGGTAAATTAATCGTTTTCACTTTTGATTTTCCTGTTTTATCAATAATTATTTTTACTTGAATGGTATCTTTTAGTTCATTATTTAATGGAAATTGTTTTTTACTTAAAGCCAATTCAATTCGTTTAGATAAAAACTGATAAAAACAATCTTTTTGTACTTCACGTGAAGTGTATTTTTTACATTCAGGAAGTAAAGGATAAGCATCTACCGTAGTAAAATCAATAGGTTGCTCATTTATTACTTGATGATTTGTTGAGGTGTTTTTATCAAATAATTTTTCACAAGAAATTAATCCTAAAAATAAAAAAAGAAAGAAAATTATTCTATTTATCATAAAAAAGCACAATTTAATAACAAAGGTAACAATAATTCTAAAAGATAACTTACTTTTGTGAGTTCATTAATCAAACTAAAAACATCATAAAATGAAAAAAGTAATTATTGCCTTAGTAGCAATGGTAAGTTTAGCATCATGTAACCAAGCTAAATTAGGAGTTGTAAACACAGAAAAACTAATTAAAGAGTATCAAGAAACGGTAGATGCTGAAGCAAGTATCAAAGAAAAACAAGATAAAATGCAAAAAGATTTAGAAACATCTTATAAAGCATTTCAAGTTAAGGTAGATAATTACCGTAAAAATGCAGGTAAAATGTCTGCTAAAAAAAGACAAGAAACTGAACAACAATTAGGTGCAGAACAACAACAATTACAACAGTTACAGCAACAAGCTCAATACACTGTTCAAAATAAAGGTCAAGAAGCAATTAAAAAGATTGCTGAAAAAGTAAACACCTACATTAAAGATTACGGTAAGAAAAACGGATATCAAATTATTTTTGGTACAGTAGATTTAAACGGTGCGGTAATGTATAATGAAGATAAAATTGATTTAACAGAAACTGTTTTAACTGCTTTAAACAATAAATATAAGAACGGAAGTGCTTCTGATAAGAAAGAAGAAACAAAAAAAGAAGAAACTGCTGAGAAAAAAGAAGAGGCTAAAAAGTAATTTTTTCACTTTACCATATCAGTGAGGGTTTCACTCTAAGTGAAGCCCTCACTTTTTTATTACGAACTCACACCAAAACTCAAAGTTACGATGTGAGTAATTACCCTTTCATTTTCTTAAAAACCTCATGAACTTCACTGTGTGATACAGGTCTGTTTTTAAAATGATCTAACAAATAAGCCACTTCTTTTTCGTCAGTAGTTAGTTGTTTAATAATGTTTCCTAAGTGCATTTTCATATGTCCACTTTGAATTCCAGTAGTTGTTAGAGCTCTTAACGCAGCAAAATTTTGTGCTAAACCAACAGAAGCCACAATCTCCATAAGTTGCTGTGCAGTTGGATGTTCTAAAATATCTAAACTGAGTTTTGCTAAAGGATGTAATTTTGTAAGTCCTCCAACAGTACCTAAAGCTAAAGGTATTTCCATCCAAAAATAGAACATATCACCTTCAATTTTTGCATTAGATAAACTTTTATATTTACCTGTTTTTGAAGCATAAGCATGAACTCCTGCTTCAACTGCTCTAAAATCGTTCCCTGTGGCAATAACAACAGAATCTATTCCGTTCATTATTCCTTTATTATGAGTAACTGCTCTGTGAGGTTCTGCATTGGCAATATTTAAAGCATTGATGAATTTTTGAGCATACAATTCAGCATCGTTTTTATATAAATCAGCTACTTTACAAGAAACTTCGGCACGAACTAAGCAATTTGGAACATAATTAGACAAGATACTCATTACAATTTGTACCTCTAATTCCGTTTTCTCATTAAAATAACTAGCAATTGCTTCCAAACAAGTATTGATAAAATTTGCTCCCATACTGTCTTTGGTTTCAAAAGTAACGTGAAGCTGATAGTAATCTTTTAACTCTTTTGTTTTATTTCGCAATTCTATGTCTAATATTCCACCACCACGTTTGCGCATGTTTTTGGTGATGTTGTTGGTTACTTCAAACAATTCCTGTTTAACAGAATTAAAATAAGCTTGTAAATCAGTTTCTAAACCAGAAAACATAAAATGCACCTGACCAATTTTTGTGGTTGAAATCACTTTGGTTTTAAAACCACCTCTTGTACTCCAAAATTTAGCAACTAAGGAAGCTGCTGCTACTACGGAGCTTTCTTCAATTGCCATTGGCACAGTATAAGTCTTGCCATTTATCACAAAATTTGGAGCAACAGCATACGGAAAATAAAAGTTAGAAATGGTATTTTCTATAAAATCATCGTGTAGTTTTTGTAAATCAGGATTGGTATTCCAATACGATTTTAAAATATGTATTCCTTGCGCTTTATCACTAAAAAACTGATTGGCTAACCAATCTATTTTCTCGTCTTTACTTAGTTTTGAAAAACCGTTTATATGTTTGCTCATGCTATAAAAATTGGAATACAAAAGTAAATTAAAATTTAAGCAGATAAGAAAAATTGTAGATTTTTATTGTTATGCGTATTTCATACGTATATTTACAATAAAAACACCCATAAGTATGAGTAATAAAAAAAGAAAAGAAATTTTATTAGATATTGAAACCGTTGAATTATTACAAATTCAAGCGGAAAAAGAAGGTAGAAAGCTTAAAAACTACATGGAATTTGTTTTAAAAGAAAAGGCAAATAGTATAGAATTATCTGATAATTATAAAACAATGATAGACGAAATGTTGAATCATAAAGAAAAACTCAACTTTTTAAGTGAAGAAGAATTTAGAAATAAACTAAATCAAAAATGAAATATCAAATAGTTTTTATGGTAATAGTTTTGGACCAAGAATTTCATACCAAATATAAAAGCCACTTAAACCACCTATTAAACCACTAAAAATAAAAGTGAATCTTTTTGATTTTGGAATTAACTTAAAAACAACTAATAATGAAACTAATAAACCTATAAACCCTAAAAATATTGAAAAAGTCCCTTCAGGTAATTTTAAAATTTTAGAAATTTCATATTCATCACCACTAAAATAATTACTTTTAAAGAACAAACCACTAAGAATTCCTGTAATTAAATTAAATACTTCACGTAACCAAAAAAGAGATAAAAAAACGGCTAACCAATCTATAAAATTAAATTGTTTTTTATATCTTCTAAAATATAAAATCAAAAGTCCTAAACATCCTGTTAATATTGTTTGAGCAGGACCTCCAACAGTAATCCAAAAACTTTTTCTATTTATTTCCTCTATTTTTTCTTTAAATATTGAATTTTCCTCTTTCATGATTGCTGATTTATTTGTCATATAAAACGTATTCAATTCTAAGTATTCGTTTTTAATACTAGAATTCATACTTCCGTAATGAAGGTGTGTTTTATAACCAAAGCTTTTAGCAACCAAAATATGCCCATATTCATGTAAAATAGTACCAATTATAGTGAACGAAAAGAATAGAATAACAAAAAAAGGCAACCATTTAAAATCAATTTTTATACTTATCATAATTGTAAAAATAAATATTTTCGTTAAATACAAGAAAAAACAACTCAAATTTCGTAAACTTGACGTTCAAATCCATTACAATGAAAAAAATAACATTTTTAATAGTCAGTTTGTTTTTATTTATAAGCTGTGCTACTTCACAAAAAACAACAAATTCAACTAATAATTATCTTCCCATTACAATAGAAGACATTTGGCAAAAAGGAACTTTTAGAACCCAATATTTAGGCGGATTTCATACTGCTAAAAAAGGCGATTTCTATTATGTTGTTAATAATCAAGGGAAAGAATTAGATAAATACGCATACCAAACGCTTGATAAAGAGGCAACATTGGTCAATGTAACAGCCTTAAACGGAATAAATTCTTTGTACGATTACACTTTTAATAATGATGAAACCAAATTGCTTATTGGAACACAAAAAGAACAAATTTACCGTCATTCTTCAAAAGGAATTTATTATGTGTATGATTTGAATACTAAAACTCAATCGCAAATAACCGATAAACAAATTCAAGAACCTACTTTTTCTCCTGACGGAAATAAGGTTGCTTATATGTATAAAAACAATCTTTTTTATAAAGATTTAACTACAAATACCACTAAACAAATCACTTTTGATGGTGAAAAAAATAAAATCATCAACGGTATAACTGATTGGGTTTATGAAGAAGAATTTGCTTTTGTAAGAGCCTTTGAATGGAATAATACTTCCAATAAAATCGCTTTTATCCGTTTTAATGAAACTGATGTCCCTGAATTTTCTATGGATATTTACGGAAGTGATTTATACCCAAAACAGCAAGTTTTTAAATATCCAAAAGCTGGTGAAAACAATGCTGAGGTGAGTTTGTTTATGTATAATCTTAATAGTAATTCCAAACAAAAAATAGATTTAGGAAAAGATAAGCAGTACTATTTACCTAGAATGGAATGGAATAAAGCAAATCAGTTGTGTATTACCACGCTTAACCGTCATCAAAATAATTTAAACTTACTTTTTGTTGATGAAAACACTTTATCACATCAAGTAATTTTAAACGAAAAAGATGCTGCATATATTGATATTACCGATAATTTAACTTTTTTAGAAGATAATTCTTTTATTTGGACGAGTGAGCAAAATGGATTTAATCACATATACCACTATTCAAAAGAAGGTAAACGCATCAATCAAGTAACAAAAGGACAATGGGAAGTTACTAATTATTATGGATTTGATAAAAAAACAAATCGTGTTTTCTTTCAATCTACACAAGATGGCTCTATCAATAGAACCATTTCTTCCATAAAAATTGATGGAACAGACATGCAAAAATTATCTACTAATATCGGTTCAAATTCTGCTGCTTTTAGTAAGAGTTTTAATTATTATATCAATACTTTTTCAAATACAGATACACCTACCATTTACACTTTAAACGATGCCAAAACAGGAAAACAGCTAAAAGTAATTCAAGATAATACGAGTATTTTAACCAAATTAAAACCCTATCATTTAGGAAAAAAAGAATTTTCAACCATTACAACCAAAGACGGAACATTTAATATGTGGCTTTTAAAACCTGCAAATTTTGATGCTTCAAAAAAATATCCTTTATTTATGTATCAATATTCTGGTCCTGGAAGTCAATCTGTTGCAAATAGATGGAATTATTCTGATGATTATTGGTATCAAATGCTTGCTCAAAAAGGATATATTATTGCTTGTGTAGATGGAAGAGGAACAGGTTTTAAAGGACGAGATTTTAAAAAAATAACCCAAAAAGAACTCGGTAAATACGAAATTGAAGACCAAATAAACGCTGCGAAAGCACTCGGAAAACGAAACTATATTGATGAAAACCGTATAGGAATTTGGGGTTGGTCTTTTGGAGGTTATATGTCTTCTTTGGCTATTACCAAAGGAGCAGACACTTTTAAAATGGCTATTGCTGTTGCACCAGTTACTTCTTGGCGTTTTTACGATAGTATTTACACTGAAAGATATATGCAAACACCTCAAGAAAATGCTAGTGGTTATGACAATAATTCGCCTATAAACTTTGCACATTTATTAAAAGGTAAATACTTACTCATTCACGGCACAGGAGATGATAATGTGCACGTTCAAAACACTATGAGAATGGTTAATGCAATGGTAAAAGCCAATAAACAATTCGATTTATTTCTCTATCCAGATAGAACACACGGAATATACAGCACGCGTAATGATAGACTGCATTTATATACCAAAATGACGAAGTTTATTGAGGATAATTTGTAATATAAAGTGAGGGTTTTACAAAACTCTGTATCTTTTTTAACCACATAGGCACATAGAAAATAGAGAAAAACCTTTAGGTTTATAAGGTTACATAGATGAGATGCTGAATTAATTTCAGTATCAGTATGAAGGTGTTCAAAAACACAAATAATCTGTGTAAATCTGCGTTATCCGTTAAATCCGTGTTTCCATAAACACACAGTTTCCCATACTGTTCTGCGAAAATCTGCGTAATCTACGGGGAATTTTAACCACAAAGTGTACTAAACTGTATAGGTTTTTGGTATTATCATGAGATGCTGAAATAAATTCAGCATGACGTTTTCAATAAATAAAAATAATCAGTGTAAATTAGAGTAATTAGTGGCTAATTTTATTCACGATTCTTAAGAGGTTTTAATCTTCATTAGATGATTGGTTAGGTTAAAAGTGAGGGCTTCACTTAGAGTGAAACCCTCACTAAAAACTCACACCGTGACTTTAAGTTACGGTGTGAGTAAAAGTAAAATAGTGGTTTTTAAGTGATACTATGACTTCAAGTCATAGTATCACTAATACAATATGGATTACACTTTATGTTTTTTATACCTTCTAACCAAAAAATAAATTCCTATTGCTAGAAACAAATAAGGAAAAATCATTAAATATATAATACCTGAATTAATTCCTTCAGCTAAATCACTATCACCATTTTCTACCACGGCTTTACACATGGCACATTGCGGTAAAACTGTAATACCACTCATCATAAACACTAAAAAAAATAATCTTTTAATGAACATAATACGGACTAATAAGCAAGAAAACAATAACTCCTGTAACAGCAACATAAAGCCATAACGCAAAAGCATACTTTCCTAATTTTTTATGACGTATAAAATCTTGGTTTAAAGCACGTACAAAAGTAAATAACACAAACGGAACTACGGTTATTGATAGAATAATATGCGTAATTAAAATAAAGAAATAAACATATCTTATAACACCTTCACCACCAAAAGGCGTATCGTGTGAAGTAGCGTGATATAAAATATACATAATTAAAAACCCTAGGGTTAATAACATGGAGGTTTTAATTAATCTTTCGTGTAATTTTCTTTTTTTATTCTTAATTGCAACAATGGCTAAAATCAACAAAACTGCTGTAATTGCATTGGTTGTAGCATAAATAGGAGGTAAAAAAATAGGTAATTCAACATCTAACTTTACACTAAATAACGAAGCAATAACCAAAGGAATAGCTATAGATAATACTGTAATTAATTTAGTGTAATTTTTAGGTTTAGACATAAATTATTTTTTAGTTTTAAAAAGAGGTACATTAGAACAAGCTTCTCCATACATTACACTTGTGGCAACATTTACTAAACGTTGCGCTAATTGTACATAAGCAGAGTCTGGAATAGGTTTTTCTGAACAACCTTTAATTAAAACATGCTTATTTCTAAATAAATCTAAATCTAAATTAGATATAATCTCATTAAACAATACAGTTTCAATTGTTTTAAAATCTCCAACGACTATTCTGTTTGTAAAAGGAGCTAGTTTTACTGTTAAAAGCAAATATGCCCAAGATGGTATAATAGCATCTGTACTACAATGTAAAGCAACAAAAGAATCTTGATACTGACTCCAATCATGATTTTCTACATGAGCTCTAAATTCTTTTTCTTTGAGTACTATGCCTTCAAAAAGCCAATCTTTTATATCAAAAGATACACGCTTACCTATTGGATAAAAATCCTCTAAATCTACACTAACTAATTTGCTGTTTTTTATTCTATTAAGTATTTCCATGAATTACAAAGATACACTTTTTTATAAAAACCCAAGCTCTAATTTTGCTTCTTCTGTCATTAAACCTTGATGCCATGGTGGATCAAAAGTAATTTCAACCTCAGCATTGGTAACCTCTTGAATTGTTTTTATTTTTTCTTCTACCTCAACTGGTAAAGTTTCTGCAACAGGACAATTAGGTGAAGTAAGCGTCATTAAAATTTTAACTTCATTGTTTTCATTGACTAATACATCGTATATTAAACCCAGTTCGTATATATCTACAGGAATTTCTGGATCGTAAATAGTCTTAATTTTTTCGATTATTTTTGGTCCTAAATCTTCTACTACTTTACTCATTATTTTCCTTATTAAGAATAATTATAAATAACAAAAGTAAACTAAAAATATGAAACGGAATACAAATAATAAAAATAGATTAGAAACTGTATCTTTGCCTTTTAAAAATTATGAAGAAATTAAAAAACAGCGAACTCAATAGAAAAGATGTAAAAGCATATAAAAAAGCAAAAAAGACGCCATTAGTTATTGTTTTAGATAATATTAGAAGCCTAAACAATATTGGTTCTGTGTTTAGAACTAGCGATGCTTTTTTGATAGAAAAGATTTATTTATGTGGTATTACCGCACAACCACCTCACAAAGATATTCATAAAACAGCTTTAGGTGCAACTGATTCTGTGGATTGGGAATATGTAGAAGATACGCTATCTTTAATAAAGGAATTGCAAAATCAAAATATCAAAACAATTGCTATTGAACAAGCCGATAAAAGCATCATGCTACAAGATTTTAAGCTTAAAAATGATACAAAATATGCCATTATTATGGGAAATGAAGTGAAAGGTGTACAACAAGAAGTGGTTTCACAAGCAGATTTTGTAATTGAAATTCCGCAGTTTGGAACAAAACACTCTTTAAACATATCGGTTACCACAGGAATTGTTATTTGGGATTTGTTTAAGAAAATAAAAAAGTGAGGGTTTTACTAAGAATGAAACCCTCACTAAAACTATAATATCACAAATTCTTTATCGCTAAAGTAATTCTATGTATTGTTTCGTCTTTACCAATCATGCTCATAATATCAAAAATATGAGGACCTTTCATTGCTCCTACTAATGATAAACGCAATGGTTGCATTACTTTTCCAAAACCAATTTCTTTAGATGTTATCCATTCTTTAACTATTTTTTCAATATTTTCGGTTGAAAAGTCTTCAATTTCTGTTAAAACAGCAATCAATTCAGACATTAAAACACTTGCACCTTCTTTCCATGCTTTTTTTGAAGCTTTGGCATCATATATTGTTGGTGTTTGAAAGAAAAAATTGGATAAATCCCAAAAATCTGCAACAAAAGTGGCTCTTTCTTTAATTAAAGCAATAACTTGTTTTCTATAATCTGTTGTGAAATCTTTAAAAACATTGTTTTGATCTTTTAATTTTTCATCAAGAATAGGATTAAATAATTCCACCAATTCATCTTCACTTTTTTGTTGTAAGTATTGATGTTGAAACCATTTTGTTTTGTCTAAATCAAATCGCGCTCCTGCTTTATTAACTCTTTCTAAACTAAATGCTTGAATTAATTCATCTAAAGAAAATAATTCTTGTTCTGTACCTGGATTCCATCCCAAAAAGGCTAACATATTAATCATGGTTTCTTGAAAATAACCATCTTCTCTATAACCTCTTGATATTTCGTTGGTTTTTTCATTTAAATAAGCTAAAGGAAATACTGGAAACCCTAATTTATCTCCATCACGTTTACTTAATTTTCCTTTTCCTGTTGGTTTTAAAATTAAAGGTAAATGAGCAAATTCTGGAGCTTTCCAATCAAATGCCTCGTATAATAAAACGTGTAAAGCCATAGATGGCAACCATTCCTCACCGCGAATAACATGTGTAATCTCCATTAAATGATCATCAACAATATTGGCTAAATGATAGGTTGGCATTCCGTCGGATTTAAACAAAATTTTATCATCCAATACATTGGTATCAATTTTTACCTCACCACGAATAATATCATTCATCAGGAGCGTTCTATTGGTTGGTGTTTTAAATCGGATAACGTATTTATCACCATTATCTAATCGGTTTTTAACCTCTTCTTTAGATAAACTTAGCGAATTGTTTAATTTTTCACGATTATGCCAATTGTAAATAAAGGTTTTCTTTTTGGCTTCGTGATCTTTTCTGTGCGCGTTTAATTCATCAGCAGTATCAAAAGCGTAATATGCTTTATCGTTTTCAATTAAAAAATCAGCGTATTGCTTATATAACTCTTTACGTTCAGATTGACGATATGGTCCAAATTTTTCATTTTTATTTGGTCCTTCATCAAATGGAATATTACACCAATCTAACGCATCAATAATATATTTCTCGGCATTAGCAACATATCTATTTTGATCGGTATCTTCAATTCTAAGAATAAAAGTTCCTTTATGTTTTTTTGCAAACAAATAATTAAAAAGGGCTGTTCTCACGCCTCCAATATGTAATGGTCCTGTTGGACTAGGTGCAAATCGTACTCTAACTTGATGGTTCATTCTAATAAAGTTTTAAGCGACAAAGATAGTTTAATTTCAAATAAAAAAACAGGGTTTTCCCTTTATAAATTAGGTACTTTCCCTTACAATCACTTTATATATTGTTAGTTAATTTGTAGTATTCAAATCAAAATTATATAGTTATGGACACTTTAGAATTAGGAACTTCCTCAAAAGATAACAAAGCGCAAGACAATAAAGATCTTCATTTGGATAATAAAGAAGAAGATTTTTTAAATATTTTTGAATTAAATGATGTTGAAGCTTCTCATTTATCATTAGAAGAAATTAACAAACAGATTGCACTTTTAGAAGGTTAGTTGTTGATAATAAAACAGTTATATAATAATATTTTAAAATAGGGGAAAAATCCCCTAAATCAAAGTCGTAATTTAACCTATCTTTGTAATCTAATCTTTAAAAATCATAAAAATGGGTAAAAAAATTAAACCTTCAGATGCAGTAAAACTTTGCGACAATTTTGATGACAAATACAAAGAATTATCAAAGTTTATTAAAAAAGATGATAACCGTTCTGTGTTGTTTACTATTCAAGAAATTCAAGATTATATTGATTATGTAAAAAGTGAAAATCCTAGTATTGATGGATTGCGTGTGTATTTGGGTTCTAATGAAGAAACTAATATGACTACCGTGTTTTTTGCTCCAACAAATAGTGGGAAGGATGATAAAAATTTGGATTGTTTGAATTATGGAACATTAGGATATCCTCCAAAGAAGAAATATTAATACTATATAGATGTCGTTAATATTTTATATTGTAAGTTTAACAACATTCATCAGTTTTTTTTATTATAAAAAATTTAAAGGAACTGTGTATCGGTATTTTCTATACTTTTTATTAGTTCCTTTTTTTACAGAATTTTCTTATAAAGTATTCTTATACTATTATTATTCGAAAGACACTCTTCTATTTAATACAAACCTCACTTACAATTTATACACTATAATTTGTTTCATATTCTTTTTTATGTTCTATAAAGTATTATCTAAAAATAAAACAAATAAGAAAATTTTTAAGATGATAAATTATGTTTTTATAGGTTTTATTTTTTTTGATGTTTTTATTTTAAAAGAAAGTATTCTAACAGAATTTAATGTCCATCTTCTTATACTAGGAAGTGTTTTATTATTAACAACTTTAATCTTATTTTTAATAGAAATTATCAATAATAATAAAATTATTTTTAACATAAGTAAATCCTTTATTTTTTGGATAAGTATTGGTTTATTACTGTTTTATGTAGGAATACTTCCTATAATGATAACTAGAGAGTTTTTAAATTACAACGGTACTTATACTATTATTTTGGTAGCATTAAATATTATTATGTATGGTAGTTTTATAATAGGAATGGTGAAATCTGACATTAAATATAATTATTAAAAAGATGGCAAATACAGATAATAGTACATTACTTATTATTGTTTTTACACTTGTTATTGTAATATTTTGTATTGCTTTAATTTATTTGTTTATTTATAGTTTGAATAAAAAGAATGAATTATTAGAATGTATAAATAAAAATCAAGAGAAAATTTAGTTTTTTAGTTTGATTGATTTCTATTGTTAAGTCAATAAATTGTATATTGCAATTAAAATTTATATTCATTGAAATTACAAATTCAAAATAGTACAGAATTATTAATTGTAGCGTCAACAGTCGTTGTTCTTTTACTTATACTTACCTTAATATTTCTTTTCTTATTTATTCAATCTAAGAAAAAACAATATTTTTTAGAACGTATTAAAACAAAGGAAGATTTTGCTAAAGAACTCTCTAAATCTAGCAACGAAATTAGAGAAAGAGCCTTAGAGAATTTAAGTTGGGAAATTCACGACAATGTTGGTCAGTTACTTTCTGTATCTAAAATGCAATTAAACCGTTTAGAAACCAAAGTGTCTAATGAAAATAAAGAAGCAATTAACGAAGTAACGGAATTAGTAAGTCAGAGTTTACAAGATTTAAGAGCTTTATCTAAAAGTATGAATCCTATTTCAATTCAAAAAACAGGATTTCTAAAAGCTTTACAACTAGAAATTGAACGCTATAACCGTTTAAAATTTATTAAAGCAACTATAAATATTGTAAATGAACCTTTTAGATTAGACAAAGAAAAAGAAACTATCCTTTTTAGAATTGTACAAGAGTTTATTCACAATGCAATGAAGCATGCAAAGGCAACAGAACTTCATGTTGAATTAATTTATGATAATAACGAGCTAGAAATTATTGTTAACGATAACGGAATTGGATTTGACATAAATAAAGAAAGTACTCAAAAAGGAATTGGTCTTTTAAACATGAAAGGAAGAGCAAAACTCATTCAATCAGAATTTAGAATAAGTTCAAAAAAAGGAAAAGGAACAACAGGATATATTAAGTGTAATAAAGAAAAAGTAATCTTATGATAAAAATAATAATTGTTGATGACCATATTTTATTTTCTCAAGCTTTACGTGGTTTGATTGAAGATTTTGATGATTTACAAGTGGTAAGTCAATTTAAAAACGGATTAGAATTACAAAAATATTGTACAGAATGTACAGAAGAACCAGACCTAATATTAATGGATGTTCAAATGCCTTTGGTTGATGGAATTGAAGCTACACAATGGGTAAAAGAAAATCATCCTAATGTAAAAGTTTTAGCCTTAACTACTAGCGATGAAGAAGAGGTTATCTTAAAAATGTTACGTGCAGGAGCAAAAGGTTATTTATTGAAAGATATTCATCCTTCTGTTTTACATCAAGCAATTATAGAAACACATACTAAAGGTTTTTTTTACACAGAACAAGTGTCAAACACGCTACTTCACGCAAGTGAAATTGAAACAAAATCACTACCAAAAGTAGATTTAAAGCCTCGTGAATTAGAGCTTTTAAAATATATTTCTAAAGAACTTACTTATAAAGAAATTGCAGATAAAATGTTTCTTTCTCCTAAAACAGTAGATGGTTACAGAGAAAAGCTTTTTACAAAATTAGATGTAAAAAGTAGAGTAGGTTTGGTGGTTTATGCTATTAAAGAAGGTTTGGTTGAAGATTAATATTTACTCCTCATAAGTTCGCTCCACTTCAGTAACAAAGTGTTTAGTGTCTCCAAGCCAAGGAAAAGTACCAAAACGTTCCATATAAGTTACTTTTACACGTTTACCTTGTAAGTTTTTAAGTTGCTCTATCACTTCTTTTTCTTTATCTTCAATAGAAAAATCAAATTGTAATTCGTCTGACACACCTTGACTAAGTCTGCCTTCCCAAGTTTTAAAAACAATCCCTTTATGACTAATTTTCACGAGTTCTCCTGCTCTAAAACCTTCGCTATACGGAACGTAATAAACAGCTACAAAATATAAGCCTAAAAACAAAATTGCTCCTATAATAACACTTATTAAAACTTTTCTCATAATAATTATTTTTAAAAATCTGTAACAAAAGTACTTATTTTGCTACACATAAGTGTATATACTTTTAAAAATTGCTAATTTTATTATTTGTACAGCTTTTTAATAACTTTAAGAAAATGGAGATTTTGTTAATAAAACCCTAAAGTTTCGCACCCAATAAAATCAATACCTTTCATCAAATATTTTCTAAAAATGTAGCATAATTTTTTAGGGTAAAATCCTAAAAATCAGTATATTT
>Ga0256840_1000214_pt1 | contig 56385 bp, 51 predicted proteins | sample 355202metaG_FD_185969 | JGI IMG/M metagenome (GOLD analysis project Ga0256840, IMG submission 185969) | Hydrothermal vent microbial communities from Mid Atlantic Ridge, Atlantic Ocean - 355-202 | ecosystem: Environmental > Aquatic > Marine > Hydrothermal vents | place: Atlantic Ocean: Mid...
GATAAAATTCTAGCCTCCCTCGCGCACTGCTATCGCAGTGCACTTCGGATTGGCGAATTTCCCTGTCGCCTACTGCGGACTAAAAATCATCACTTCGCTATCGCTCCGTTTCCCTGATTTTCAGCGGCTGTCCATACATATAGCATTCAATTTCTACATGCCTAAACCCCTTTAATAAGGCGCATATAACTACCATAGCGACATTTCAGCTAGGGTAGAGTATAAAAATCCTGAAGACTATAAATAAACTGAAGTTTCCCAAAAATTGGAAAGCTAACTGTCGCAATACATAGGGCTGTACGATTATTTGTTGGAGTTGAATGCAATGGGGAAAACCTATTAAAAATATCCCCTACCTGTCGATATAACTCCCTAAAAACTGGGAAACTTCAGTATAAAATAAAGAGAAGAGAAATAAATTAGGAGCCTATGCATATAAGCTCCTAAGGGAGAACGTTTTAATCAACAACGGCTGCCAATTAAACAGGGAATTTTACTGATTTTTGCACACTCTTTCCAAGCCTTGCTTACAAAGAACTGCTTAAGATAAACTATCCAACACAGCCTTTGCCTTCGCTTTTTGTCTGGCTTTTATTTTAAATGCCGTATTTTTGGGGTCGATTTTAGCGTCAATGGCTTTATTTAGGTAACTAATCGCCTGCTCATTATTTCCTTGCTCCAATAAAAATTCAGCATAAAAATAATTACTAGCCACCCCATTCGGGTTAACTTCCAACGCTTTTAATAAATAATTTTCGGCTTCCTTGTCATCACCAAATGCAATAGGCCAACTGGGTACTTTATAATACAACACACCCATGGTGACCAAAGCGGAACCCTCTCTTGCTTTAGGGTTAATATCAATTGCTTTCGCTAATAATGACTTGGCCTGCTTTACCAAGCTAAGCGCAACAAAACTTGAAGCATCCTCAGCCATCGTCAATAAGATAGCCGACTTTAAGATAAGCGGTTCTGCTTTGCTTGGAAACTCGGTTACAACATCCGTAATATCATTAACTAATTGCAAAAAAACATTTTTTCGCTCTGAAGTAAGCTGCGAAGCACTAGTCTCTGCCCACGTTTCTTCAATCTTTGAAACACGGTCATCCATAGAACGAGCAACAGCGCCCTGTGCGGAAAGTAGCAAAAAAACAACAAAAATTAATTTTTTCATAGTTCCAGTATAGTATTCAACGTATTTTTTTTCAATATCATTCCATATAAATATATTTCACGACCACAAAAAATAACAATAAATAACTGATTATAAAATACTTATTTAAAAAAACCTTATTTTTATAGATGTTTTTTTCGTGCATTAAATCACATTTTGTTGCACTTGTTGTATAATAACAACGTCCATTGTTGTTACAATAGACTTAACAATATATTAACCATAGAGTCAGAGCGTACTGCATTAAAGCCACCATGCCGCAAAATAAATCAAGCTGGAATCACTGGAAACTACTCACAAAAAATGGCCGCCAAATTTGGGCATACAAACCTAGCTCACAAAATATTGATGAACATTTAAATAATGCGCAATCATTTACTGAGCAAGAGATGCGTTCATTAAGTGATGACTTTGCCTTTGACCGTAATATCAACCCAACTTCAGCAGATAAAGTTTTCAGGCATCAATCACTGGTAAAAAACAATACCTACTATACAGGCCAACACCCTAAAGCGTCCTGCAAACAAGAAGAAGCTCTTATTGATAGCCTTATCAAAGGCATTCACCACTTTAGTCAATTACAAACTGAAGAAGGTCATTGGCCTGGTGATTATGGTGGCCCTTTATTTTTGCTTCCTGGTTTATTAATTGCATCCTATGTTTCACAAACGCCCTTTCCGCGCCCACACCAAGAAATGATGCAGGTTTACCTATTTAATCATCAGCATGCTGATGGTGGATGGGGTATGCATATTGCCGGCGAGCCAACCATGTTCGGCACTGTGATGCAATACGTGTCATTACGACTTTTAGGCGTTGCGCAACAAGACCCACGGTTAATAAAAGCAAGTGCTTGGATTAAAGCCAACGGTGGAGCTGCAACCATTCCTTCGTGGGGAAAGTTTTATCTTGCCATACTCAACCTATACCACTGGGATGGCTTTAATAGCTTATTTCCAGAAATGTGGCTATTACCTAAATGGTTGCCGGTACACCCTTCTCGTTATTGGTGCCACACTCGTATGGTCTATTTGCCAATGGCTTATTGTCAAGCACACCAAATTCAAGTCCCCGAAAATGATTTAATTCTATCCCTCAGAAAAGAAATCTACAATGAAGAGTATGATGCAATCAACTGGCCAGCACAAAGGGATAGAGTCTGTGCGAAAGATTGTTATACCCAACAATCCCCTATACTAAAATGGATGAACCTCTTCACAAACGGTTACGAAAAAATCAGGCCACAGTGGCTCAGAACCAAAGTAAGTGATTATCTTCTAAATTATATTAATGCGGAAGACGCACAAACTGCCTACCTAAATATAGGGCCTGTCAGTAAAGCCATTAACTCTATCTGTATTTGGCACGCTTACGGCAAAGACTCAATACAATTTAAAAAACATGTCGCACGCTGGTATGATTATTTATGGGTTGCTGAAGACGGCATGAAAATGAGCGGTTATAATGGTTCACAATTATGGGATGTCGCTTTCGCTACACGTGCCATGTTAGAGAGTGATATAGGTATACTATTCCCTAAAACACTAGAAAAAAGTTATCACTTTATTGATGATATGCAAATTCTAGCTGAACATGAAACGCATGAAGAATTTTTTCGCCACCCTATGATTGGCAGTTGGCCATTTTCGACTGCTGAACAAGGCTGGCCAGTGGCTGATTGTACCGCAGAAGGCTTAAGCGCTACGTTAGCGATCCATAAAACAGGGCTATTCAAACAAAATATTAGTGACCCGCGCATAAAGCAAGCTGTTGATATTATTCTGTCTTATCAAAATAAAAATGGTGGCTGGCCAACTTATGAGCTAAGTCGCGCACCTAGCTGGCTAGAAAAACTCAATCCATCTGAAGTTTTCGCAGATATTATGATTGATTACTCTTGGACAGAATGTAGCGCTGCCTGCATCGTTGCTTTATTAGAAATTTTAGAGCTTTACCCTGACTATAAACGCAGTGAAATTGAGCAAGCTATTACTGATGGCTTAAAATTTATCGTCAAACAACAAAAATTGGATGGCTCTTGGTATGGCGGCTGGGCAGTATGCTTTACTTATGCTACCTGGTTTGGTATAGAAGCTTTAGTTCAAGGGAAAGATTATATTGATGCACAACTAAGAACAAACTGTATCAATAAAGCCTGTGATTTCTTGCTGAGCAAACAAATGGTCGATGGTGGCTGGGGCGAAACCTATGAATCCTGCGCTAAGATGATTTACTCCCAAGCTGAAACGTCTCAAGTGGTTAACACCGCATGGGCATTACTTGCCCTACAAGCAGCAAAATCACCTGAAAAACTAGCGCTTCAACGCGGCATAAATTTACTATTAGATCGACAATTAGAAAATGGCGATTGGGCACAAGAAAGTATTTCTGGCGTTTTCAACTATAATTGTATGATTACTTATAGTGCTTACCGCAATATCTTTCCTATTTGGGCATTAAATCGTTTTTATCAACACAAACACTATTAAAGATTAGTTACTCATATTAATCAGTTAACGTCTATTATAAAGAATACTTATGCATACAACTTCTGAACATAATGATTTATTTGACATTTGCATAGTAGGTGCAGGAATGGCTGGCGCCACAATTGCAACATACCTTGCCCCCAAAGGTATCAAAATTGCACTTATCGATAGAGATTATGCAGAAAAAAAGCGTATCGTAGGTGAGCTATTGCAACCTGGCGCAGTACAAACCTTAAAAAAAATGGGATTAGAGCATTTGCTTGAAGGTTTTGATGCACAACCTGTTTATGGTTACGCTCTATTCAATAAAGACTGTGAATTTTCTATTGAATACAACCAAGACAAATCAACAAATTATCGTGGTGTTGGTCTGCATAACGGCCGCTTTTTACAAAAAATTCGTGAAGATGCACTTAAACAACCAAGTATCACACAAATCCACGGCACCGTCTCAGAGCTTATTGAAGATGAAAACCATGTCGTTACTGGTGTTAAGTATAAAGAAAAATACACTCGCGAGCTTAAGACTGTCAATGCTAAGCTAACAATCACTAGTGATGGCTTCTTTTCTAGCTTTCGTAAAGATTTAACTAACAATGTAAAAACCGTTACTTCATTTTTTGTGGGCATTATTTTAAAGGACTGCGAACTCCCTTATCCACATCATGGGCATGTATTTTTATCCGCACCTACCCCCTTTATCTGTTATCCAATCTCTAGCACGGAATCACGCCTGCTGATTGATTTTCCGGGAGATCAAGCACCAAAAAAAGAAGCCGTAAAACACCATATTGAAAATAACGTCATTCCATTCTTACCTAAAGAGTTTAGGCTCTGCCTAGATCAGGCACTACGTGAAAATGACTATAAAATCATGCCTAACCATTATATGCCAGCTAAACCTGTCTTAAAAGAGGGAGTCGTGTTATTAGGTGATGCCTTAAATATGCGCCACCCCATCACCGGCGGTGGTTTAACAGCGGTATTTAATGATGTGTACTTACTCAGCACACACTTACTGGCAATGCCTGATTTTAACGACACTAAACTCATCCACGAAAAAGTTAATTTATACTATAACGACCGTTACCACGCCAATACCAACGTTAATATTATGGCTAATGCTTTATATGGTGTTATGTCTAATGACCTACTTAAACAAAGTGTATTTGAATATTTGCGTAAAGGCGGAGATAATTCTGGCGGCCCTATCAGCTTATTAGCTGGGCTTAACAGAAATCCAACCATTTTAATCAAGCATTTTTTCAGTGTTGCATTACTCTGCCTTAGGAACCTTTTTAAAGCTCACAAAATGAGCCTTACCAATGCTTTTTACGTTATCAAAGATGCCTTCTGTATTATCGCCCCCTTAGCCATCAACGAACTACGACCAAGTTCATTTTTAAAAAAGAATATTCATAACTAAGATGCTAAGACTGAAAGATAAAATTCGCGACATCCCTGATTTCCCAAAACCAGGTATTACCTTTAAAGATATTACCCCACTCGTCAAAGATCCAGCAGCTTTACGTTTATCCGTACATCAATTAATTCAGCCTTTTTTAGGTCGAAATATAACAGCTGTTGCAGGCATGGAAGCACGCGGCTTTATCTTTGGTTCATTAGTTGCTTGGGAACTTAACTTACCCTTTATCCCTTTAAGAAAACCGGGCAAGCTCCCTTATGATGCGCAAAGTGTATCCTATGATTTAGAATATGGCTCAGCCAGCCTAGAAATTCATACCGACGCATTAGATAAAAACGACCACGTATTATTAATTGATGACTTATTAGCGACAGGTGGCACAGCAAAAGCAAGCTGCGAACTGATAGAACAGCTAGGTGCAAGCGTTGAAGCCTTAGCTTTCGTCATAGAATTAGATTTTTTAAAAGGCCGAGAACAACTCAGCACTTACGAAGTTCACTCGCTACTTCACTACTAAGCCACCCCATAAAAGCCATGCCGGAACTCCCAGAAGTTGAGACAAGCTTACGCGGCATCAGTCCTCATATAAAAAATCAAATAGTAACTCAAGTTATTATACGTCAGCCTCAGCTACGCTGGCCAATACCCAGCAACTTACCTGAGCTACTTGGTCAGCAAGAATTAAAAAGTCTTAGCCGCCGCGCAAAATACTTGTTACTACACTTTGACACTGGCACCCTACTTATTCATCTAGGCATGTCAGGAAGTTTGCGTATAGTGGCAGAAAATACGCTAGCAGCTAAACACGACCATGTTGATATTACTTTTGCCAACCACAAAACAATACGTCTCACTGATCCGCGTCGATTCGGTGCAGTTTTATGGCTTGGAAAAAAGCCTTTTGAGCACTCTCTACTTAACAAACTAGGGCCCGAACCTTTGTCTGACAGTTTAACAGGCAAGTATTTATACGAAAAATCCAGAAATAAGAAAGTTAATATTAAGCAGTTCTTAATGAATCAATGCATCGTCACAGGCATAGGTAATATCTACTGCACAGAAGTCCTATTTTATGCAGGCATACGCCCAACACGAGCAGCGGGCAATATTTCCTTAAAACGTTACCAAACGCTAGTCACACACATAAAAAGAATTTTGCAAACCGCCATTGAACAAGGCGGGACAAGCCTACGAGATTTTGTTGGCAGTAATGGCAAGCCTGGTTATTTTAAGCAAGAACTTAGCACGTATGGTCGCTCAGGCCTACCTTGCCAACATTGCCAGAAAACGCTAATAGAAATAAAACAAACCAACAGAACCACCGTTTATTGTAAGCACTGCCAAACTTAAATCTTATTCTATATTACCTGCTTATTTGTAAGCTATATCTCCTGTAGAACACAAGGAAAATAGACCTAAGCTCCACTTAAATCAACATCACCATGAACCAAGAAGACCTAACTAAAGAAAAAGTAAACCAAGAAACCTCTAAAATTGCTTGGTCTGAATTACAACGTTTTTTCGCCAGTGGATTAGCTGTCTATGTCGCAGCTGAACTGGATTTAGTGGAAGTTGCCGATGCCTTCTCTAAAGATAATAAAATAAAAGTCGAACAATGGATGCAAGCCCAACAAGTTAACCTTGTCTCTGATCAACAAGCCACTGACTGGATAAGTAATGACACAATGATGTGGGCGACGGTTGTTAAACCATGGGTACTGATTCAAACAGTTTAATTTACCTAGCATAATACCCCTTAAATTTATACATTAAAAACAGCAGAGGTGTGTTGTTACCTAATTAAAAATAGTATTATTTTATTGTTTATTTCGGGCAGTACAGGGCTCGTTAAAATACCAACTAAAATCATACCAAAAGTGAGCCCCAGTACCTTGCAAAATCACAGCATATATTGCACACTTAGAAAAACACTACCTAACACACTATTGGAGCTCCCATGGAAAGAAATGAAGCAATGTCTTTTATTCTAAAGTTACTAAAACTTATGCTAGAAAAGGATGGCTCCGACTTATTTATCACTGCCGGATTCCCCCCGGCTATGAAAATAAAAGGCATTATGACCCCTATCTCCAAACAAGCTTTATCAGCTAATGATGCAAAATCACTCACCCAGTGCATCATGAATGACAAACAGCTAAAAGAATTTGAAGAAACTAAAGAGTGTAATTTTGCTATCTCCCCTGCCGGCTTATCTCGATTTCGTGTTAATGCTTATGTACAGCAAGGTTCACAAGGCTTAGTGATGCGGACTATCGCAAATGAAATACCAAGCTTCGAAACACTCGGTCTCCCCCCCATATTAAAAGACCTCATTATGGCCAAGACTGGCTTAATCGTTATGGTTGGCGGTACAGGATCAGGTAAATCAACCTCTATGGCCTCAATGCTCGACCACCGCAATGAAAATAGCTACGGCCATATCATCACGATTGAAGACCCTATTGAATATGTACACAAGCATAAAAACTGCGTCATCATGCAACGCGAAGTAGGGGTTGATACTGATGATTGGGAAGTTGCACTGCACAACACTTTACGCCAAGCACCTGACGTTATTGTCTTAGGTGAAATTCGTGACAAAGAAATCATGAACTTTGGTATCGAATTTGCACAGACAGGGCATTTAGCACTTGCCACTTTGCACGCCAATAATGCCAACCAAGCGATTGATCGTATATTAGGTTTTTTTAGCACAGAAACTCAGGTCAAATTAATGCAAGATTTATCCTTAAATGTACGTGCTATTATCTCGCAGCGCTTAATTAAAACAGTTGATGGTGGACGTTGTGCAGCGATTGAGATTTTAATCAATACACCTCTTATTTCTGATTTAATTGCCAAAGGTGATGTCTCAGGTATTAAGCCTATTATGGCTAAATCACGCGAACTTGGTATGCAAACTTTTGACCAAGCGATATTTACTCTCTATCAACAAGGCAAAATAAGTTACGAAGAAGCACTAAGAAATGCTGACTCGGCTAATGAATTACGCTTACAAATCAAACTCGCTAGTGGCGAAGATAATGCCAGTAATGGACTCTCATTACAATCTACCGATGACCATGAAGATGTAAGTTAAGATTACCCTGCCTAAGAAGCACCCCTAATAATGATTAAATCCTCATTCCTAAGAACTTTTTAACCACTATTTAAAGTGATACATATTTATGTAGAGTATGTCTCACTACCATTAAGTTAAAAAATTAGCGCGTCATATTCCCCTACAAGAGAAGGCACCAGTTTATATTAATAGCATTAAATTTTTGTCTAAACAATGCCTTATACAGCTTCTCTGAATGAGCCCCTCTCCCTTTAACTTGCCAATCTAAACATAGCCACTGAGCATAAAAAACTATGGATATCACACCTTACCTAAAATTAATGGTCGATAAAAAAGCTGACAGCCTAATTTTTAGCCTAAGCTCAGCCCCTCGCTTATGTTTATTAGACCAAGAAAAACCCGTAGGCAACACAATATTAGACCAAGAAATGCTTCACGACATTTTTCAATCCCTCACTGAAGATACTCAAAAACTACAATTTTCTATCGATAAAGAAATACGCTTTGCCAGCCCTCTATTTGGTCGCCATTTATTTGTTATTTATGCCGTCGAAAAAGATAATAAATTATCCATTACCATCAGTATGGATAAACGCCAAGCGGCAATAAAAAATATACCACCTAAAAGTATTCAAGTATTAGGCTCGACACCACAAAAAGTGCTGGATATATTTCCTTACCTAAAAAAAATGGTCAGTTTAGAAGGCTCTGATCTTTTTATAACCTCAGGCTCACCAGTCAAAACAAAAATTCACGGCTCAGCGGTTGAACTTGATAGCTATTTACTTACTCCCGAGCTAACTAAGTCAGTCGCCTATGCGATTATGACCCAAGAACAGATTGAAGAATTTGAACAGACTAAAGATCTAGATTTTGCCATTAGCCTGCCTGATAAAAGTGCACGTTTCCGAGTTAATGCTTTTTATCAACGCGGCACTATTGGTATCGTATTACGTTTAATTCCTGCAAAGATACCCACCACACAAGAATTAAATTTACCAGAAATTCTCACTGAATTAATCATGGATAAACGCGGTTTATTATTGATGGTTGGCGGTACAGGTTCAGGCAAATCAACCTCATTAGCCGCCATGATTAATCATCGTAATATTAATGCTGCGGGACATATCCTAACCATCGAAGACCCAGTTGAATTCTCACACCCAAACTTAAAATCTATCGTTAATCAGCGCGAAGTCGGAGTTGACACCGCCTCCTATGCACGCGCCCTAAAAGCCAGCTTACGGGAAGCGCCAGATGTTATTTTAATCGGGGAAATTCGTGACCGCGAAACCATGGAAGCTGCTTTAGAACTAGCTAATACAGGTCATTTATGCATCTCGACTTTACATGCGAATAATGCTAACCAAGCGATGGAACGCATTATTAATATGTTTCCGCATGTCCAGCATAAACAACTCTTTATGGATCTTGCCATCAACTTAAATGCGGTCATCTCGCAACGCCTTATTCCAGACATCCGCGGCAAGCGTTGCGCGGCCATTGAGGTTCTCATCAACACCCCACATATCTCCAACCTGATTTTAAAAGGTGATCTAAATGAGATCAAAGAAGCGATGAAAACAAGTGGCAGTAAAGGTATGCAAGCATTTGATGATGCCTTATTAGCTCTCTATAAAGCGGAAAAAATCAGCTTAGAAGAAGCACTAAGAAATGCCGATTCACGTAATGACTTGGAAGCCAAGGTTAATTTTGGTTAAAGTCTATACTTCGCGCGGCTACGGATGCGGAATTTATAATGCGCTGATTTTTGTCGAGAGCAAGGCGCTGAAGCAGGCGCATAGCTGACTATGTAACTGTTTCAGCAACACAGCTATCGGCAAAAACTCAGCCGTTAGAAATCCGCAACCATGGCTGCGCGAAGTATATATTACCAATGCAAAGCACGTAAACGAGGGAACTTTTTATGCTGATGTTCCTGCATGCGTATCATCACATTAATTAACGCTTCCAATGCATCAATAATATAAGGCCCCTTATTGAGCATGACACATTCGGCTCGAACAGCCATCGCTGCATCGGTAAATTCAGCTCTTGAGCGTGTGCCTTTCTTCGCAATGGACTCCAGTACCTGAGTTGCCCAAATAACGGGGACATGAGCTGCTTCACACAACCAGAGTAGCTCTTCTTGTACTTCAGCTAAACGCGCACTACCCAACTCGACAGACAAATCGCCACGTGCAATCATAATCCCTAAACTATGCCTGCCTATAGTACCCAAAATAATTTCCGGTAAATTTTTAACCGCTAAATTAGTCTCAATTTTAGCAATAATAGGTAAATCAGTTGCATTACGCTGTGCCAACTGTTCGATAAGATATTGCATATCATCTAGTGACTCAACAAATGAAAAGCCCACCAAATCCGCATGCGCACAGACAAAATTCAAATCAATTAGATCTTTTTCACTTAATGCGGGTAACTCCAATTGTGTTTCCGGAAAATTAATTCCTTTATCGTTTTTAATAGTAACACCATTAGTGCCAGCTCGAGTAACACGTAATAATACGCCATTGGTCTCTATTTTTTCGACAACGGAACCTAACTTCCCATCATCAATCCATACCGGCTGAGCTACTTTCACTTTATCAATCGCTGAACTCAGTGTACAACTAATTTGTGCAGGCCGAATCTGCACGCCATCAGCATCATATTCAGAGGGGCGCCCATTTATCGAATAATCGGTTAATAATAAGGTTTCCCCCTTAAAAACTCGAATACTTAAAGGCACTCCATCAAACTCTCCTAAGTGATAACAGGCTCCTGATTTTTCATCTACTTCCGGCTCTGCATCAAATAATTCTAGCTCACAGCCGGATACTAGGTAACTGTTTTTATTACAACTGACTAACCACTGCTGTTCATCAAGCGATTTTTCCACCAAAAGTTCACGCTGTTTACCACGCGCATCGGTAAACCGAAGATAAACACCTGGTTTCAATTGTGCCAATAACTTTGTAGAGACCGGAATCTGAAATAACGTTTCAGATTCATATTCCTCACTCTGAGCCATCTTTTTTTCAGCACATAAAAGTACATAACCTGGACTAATGACATTACCATAGTTGTCTTTTTTAGTTTTAATATGATAAATAGCCGGCCCTGGTTCAATTAACCCTGTACGAATCTTATGTCCTGCTAGATCCATCATAATTTTACATGTGCGCCCCGTTTCGACTTCTGCACGCCGGATATTACAAATCATAGCTTGCCAAATAACGACATCATCATGCGCACAGTTAATACGCGCACAGGTCATTCCTTTAATCAATAGGTCATGAATTTGTTGATAATCCCAGGCAGCATCGGTTGCCAAGGTAACCATCACATGGGCTTTACTATTTTCGTAATAAGCTCCAAATAACTCAATCGTATGCTGCTCTAAAAGCTGTTGTCCACGATTAAAACCATATTCACTAGGATTTTTTCCTATGTGAATACATTGCCTATCTGTTGCTCTCTTGAGTAAGTAGATAACCGAATCTAAGGTTGACATGACCGAAGCTTCAGCACGACCGAGTGAGGATAGCCCTGCCTGAGAAAGCCGCGTTTGTAAATGTCGTAAATCAAATTGCCTAAGTGCTAGATAGTGCGCTAGATTAGTTGCACTTTTCGTTAGTATACCGGCACGATAATGCTCTTTATATAATTTCAAACGACATTCAGCATTCACCACAATTTTTTCACGAATTTCAACAACATCAGCTAATAAATGTATTAAGATTTCCGTATAAGCATCTTTTTCAAGCTGTTCTTTTGCAACTTTTTTTTGCATATCAAACCTTCTTTTTCCTTATTTAAACCCAATTAAATTAGAGCTATAAGCGCAATAAAATCACTTATTTAAACTTACTAATCCAGACCTCTTAGGCTTAACCGGTAGTTTTGGCAATTTCCAGATATCCTGGTTATATTCATTGATGGTGCGATCAGATGAAAATTTACCACTATGCGCAACATTCATAATACTCATACGCACCCAATGTTCCTGGTCACGATAGGCGTTTTCAACACGCTCTTGAGTCTCAATATAACTACGAAAATCAGCTAGGGTCATCCAAGGGTCATCAGGACTTTTAAGTGACTCAATTAAACGATTAAAGATACCTGGCTCAAGTTGGTTAAAATGGCCACACTCCAATAATTTCATTACCTGCTGTAAATCCTCATCCTGATCAATAAGTGATTCCGGATCATAATGCTTACGTCGCGCGACAACCTGCTCTTCTGTTAGACCAAATAAAAAGAAATTTTCATCGCCTACCTCTTCACGAATTTCGATATTTGCACCATCCAGAGTACCAATTGTCAGCGCGCCATTCATCATCATTTTCATATTGCCCGTACCCGAGGCTTCCTTGCCTGCAGTAGAGATTTGTTCGGATAAATCAGTACCAGGACAGATTTTCTCCATAGCAGAAACATTGTAGTCAGGTAAAAACAGTAAATTTAGCTTGCCATGCATGTCAGGATCACCATTGATCACTGCAGCAACATTATTAATCAGTTTAATAATAGTTTTTGCCATTTCATAACCAGGTGCGGCTTTACCTCCAATTAACACACAACGTGGCACCCTATTATCATTTTCACTGTGTTTAATACAATTATATAAATGAATTACATGCAATACATTTAGCACCTGACGTTTGTATTCATGAATACGCTTCACCTGCACATCAAAAATAGCTTTAACATTAATATTCATATCATGTTCTTGCTTTTTATAATCAGCCAATTCTTGCTTTGCAGACTGTTTAATTGCTCGCCATTGCTTTCTAAAACTTGCATCATCAGCATAGGGCGCTAGTTTTTTTAATAACGACAAATCAGTAACCCAATCGGAGCCAATCGTTTTAGTAATGAATGCTGCTAATTCAGGGTTACAGCCAACTAGCCAACGGCGTGGCGTAACACCATTGGTCTTATTATTAAATTTCTCAGGCCATAGATTATAAAAATCAGAAAATAAGTCTTTCTGTAATAGCTTAGAATGCAACTCAGCGACACCATTAACAGAAAAACTACCAACAATTGCTAGGTAAGCCATGCGTACCTGCTTTTGCCCACCTTCTTCTATAATCGACATTCGAGCTAGTTTATCCGTATCTCCCGGCCATTTAGCCGACACTTGACAAATAAAATGAGCATTAATTTCAAAAATAATTTCCATTAAGCGCGGCAATAAAGACTGCATAAGAGGCACTGGCCAGCGCTCTAGAGCTTCTGGCAATAAAGTGTGATTAGTATAAGCCATCGTACTACACGTAATCTCCCACGCCTTATCCCAAGACAAATCATGCATATCCATCAGTAAACGCATTAGTTCCGCAACAGCAATACTAGGGTGCGTATCATTTAACTGAAAACAGTTTTTTTCGGCAAATAAACTAAAATCCTCTCCATATAAACCAACCCAATGAGAAATCACATCTTGTAGGCTGGCAGAGGCCATAAAATACTGTTGACGCAAACGCAAAGATTTACCATTTTCATTGGCATCATTGGGATACAGCACCATAGTAATATTTTCAGCACCAATTTTTTCTGCAACAGCTTCAGCATAATCCCCAGAATTAAATTCATCTAAATTAAACTCTTCAGTTGCTTCAGCCCTCCACAGACGTAAAGTATTAACGGTACTATTCTGGTATCCCGGAATTGGAGTATCGTAAGGTACAGCCAGTACATCATGAGTATCTACCCAAATAACACCTTTTACATCAGTCTGTACCTCAGTATGCCCTCCAAAATGGACTCGATGCGTACATTCCTGCCTCTTTACCTCCCAAACATTACGCAACCTTAGCCAATGATCCGGTTTTTCTTTCTGCTCACCATTTTCGATTACTTGGGTAAACATGCCATATTCATAGCGTAAGCCATAACCAATTACCGGCAATTGCAAAGTGGCACAGCTATCAATAAAACAAGCTGCTAACCGACCTAGTCCACCATTTCCCAGCCCTGCATCACGTTCACTTACAATTAACTCTTCAATTTCTATACCTAAATCATACATTGCTTGGGTAGCAACATCGTTAACGCCTAAGTTCAGCATCGCATTACTTAAAGAGCGCCCCATTAGGTATTCCATAGATAAATAAAAAGTTCTTTTACATTTTGCCTGCTTATAGGTGTGGTGCGTCTCTTTCCAGCGCTCCATCAAGCGATCACGGACGGTTAACCCTAGTGCCTCATAAGCGTAATGAGCTTGATGGCTTTCTTCATCGCGCCCCAGCAAATGCACATAATATTCTTTAAAACTATGAATAAAATCTTCTTTAGCTAACCCTTTACTGGGCAATTCAATAATAGATTCGCCTAGTTTACGGGGAATAAATTTCTGATTTGACATAGGCTCTCGAAGTTTAGAAAGGTTATTAATAAATAATTCTAGTTTTACTAAAAATTAATGACAATATGATGTCAGTATCACTATGCAGATAAAAACACTGTAAGATATAAAAATAAAAATAAAAATACAATATAAATCAATAAGTAACAAAATAACAATAACCACATACAAAAATAGTTTTGACACGAAACTATAGTCCATGATAAAAATACACCGTCGCTTTTGAGTAGCTTACTCACCGACACAGGCTGAGGCATAACAATAATAATAAATAATGCCTCAACTATGCACTGCATAATTTTTATAAAAATAATAACGAGGAAATTCAAATGGCTGAAGAACAAACAAAAGATTACTCAAACTACTATATCGGCGGTATCATTTTAGTTGCTATTATTGGTGTATTTCTGCTAAAAAGCAGAGAAACTGAGCACTTAGCCCCATCAGTAGGTGCGCAAGTAACAGATCAAGCTTTTCAAGCAGCTAATCAAAAAAGAAAAGCGTCTAAAAATACTTTTGAATAAGCTACAAAAACATCAAAATATTACTTAAATCCAATAGACTAAAATGACTACCCTAACCCATGAGTAAGGTAGTCATTTTTTATCTAAAAACAACAAATCCTCCCAAAAAATACGCACTATCAAAGTATAACTTCTCAGTACCCGAGTATTCTCTTTAATCCAAATAGCTAATAAATATTCCATTTAAAAGCTTAATACAGATACTTTCAAACCAATAAAATTTTACGATATATTTCGTGCTGACCTTTTAAAAAATTAGGGTACAACGTAGTGAAACCTGAGAATAAGCAACTTAGTTTTTAATAGCCCTAGGCAGGACTCTACCCGCACCTATTTAATTTTAGACCTTTTAGGGAAGAACTATGCATGTAAGCTATGAACAGGCAGAAACAGCCATTACCGCAGCAATTGCTGAATCGCAAAAGATTGGTGTCCAAATGTGCATCGCCATTGTTGATTCCGGTGCTGACTTAAAGTCATTTATCAGAATGGATGGAGCTTGGCTTGGTAGTTCTGACATTGCCATTAAAAAAGCCAAAACTGCTTGTTTTTTTGGTATGAGCACCGGCTCTATCGGTGAACTATCGCAACCAGGCGCACCACTTTACGGCATTGAACACTCTAATGAAGGCTTAATCACCTTTCCCGGTGGTATCCCTATCGTCAATAATGACGGCATTTTAATCGGGGCCATTGGTGTGAGTGGCAGCTCAGTAGAACATGATCATCAAGTCGCCAAAGCCGCAATCGATGTAATTGGCCTTGCGGATTTACCTTCGCATCCATGGCGAACTTGATACCAAGTTATTTAAGAAAAAAATAGGCATGACATTAATTTACAAAAGTTCCTTTGTTATGCCAAATTGTAACTCCGTGTTCTTCGACAATCAGGCTGACCACTACTTTAAAGCCACTACATATTTATGTAGATGCACTGCGTTACAAATCTTACCAAAATATTCCGCCTTACTGCATACCTGGTAATTAACATATTTCGTGTTAACTAATTCTTAAATTTCTGTTTTATAAGCTTCTAAAATCACCTTCGCCTTAAACAAAAACCTTACACTGTGTTTTTCATTTTGTACTCATAGTAATAGCTACTATTGAAATTTATATGAGATCAGCTATCTTAGGGGAGAATATATAATGAACTGCTTAACTTCATCCACATGCGAAAATAACGCTATGCTTTTAGCTTTTAAATAGAATGCACATAGCGATTAATAATTTGTTTCGCTGGCTCACCTGAAGCTAAATATTCCTCAAATAATGCCAATACATCATTAATAGAGACATAAGCAAAAGCACCAAAACCCTTGTTCACCAAAAAAACTTCATGTAACTCTGCAATAAATCTAATACGTTGCTGGGCTAAATCCGGCATTATAATATTCCTTTAGTAGTGTTTATATTAAGAATAAGTGTGTTAATAAACAGAATCTGCGAACCATTCAGATAATTTTTCAAATTAAACTCTAAATACATCACATAACTCATTCGTGCTTATCTTTTACGACCAAGGATTCATATAGCATAAAAGCAACACCGATAGTAATTGCTGAATCAGCGATATTAAAAACGGGCCAATGATAAGCCTGATAATAAACATCTAAAAAGTCAATGACATAACCATAGATAACACGATCAATTAAGTTACCAATCGCCCCACCAAGAATCAAACTTAAAGAAACAGCGAGTAAAGTTTCATCTTGTTTAAGGCTTTTTAAATAAATCACCAGCCCTATACTTATCCCAGCGGCAAGAGCAGCAAAAAACCAACGCTGCCAACCACCGGCATCACTTAAAAAACTAAATGCCGCGCCATAATTATGTGCATAAGTAATACTAAAGCCAGGAAAGACCGAAGTGGATTGATATAAGTGCATACTTATATCAATCCATATTTTACTAAGTTGATCAAGTATTAAGACTAACCCTGATAACCATAGCCATTTCATCATAAATATTTACTCTTAAAAAATAACTTACATAAAATTATGGGAGTGACTTCAGTCATGATGAATTACGACTAAAATCTCTCCCACTCAGATAGATAGCTTGTTTAATTATGCAAATTGTCTAACTTCACCATCACCTGCAATATTGTCCACGCAGCGACCACATAATTCTGGGTGCTCAGCATGACTACTGCCCACATCAGCTTTATAATGCCAACAACGCACGCATTTCTCATGCTCTGAAGCAACTACTTTGACTTTCAGGCCCTCTAGTTCAGTGACTTCTGCATCACTCCCTGCATCTTGTATAGGCAACACAACAGCATACGAAGTAATAAAGACAAAATGTAATTCTTCTGCTATTTTTTTCAAAACAGTCGTATATTCGGCATCACAAAATAAAGTAACCTCGGCATTTAACGAAGCACCTATTACGCCTGATTTACGCATTTTCTCTAGTTCTTTACTGACTGCTTCGCGTACCGACATCACACATTCCCAATCAGCATTGGACATAAGCGCATCATCATTTAAAGCAAACAAGCCTTCGTACCAAGTTTCTAATAATACTGACTCACTGCGTTCACCTGGCATATATTGCCAAATCTCATCCGCCGTATAACAAGTAATCGGTGCTAACCAACGCACTAATGCTTCTATTACATGATACATCGCTGTTTGTGTCGAACGACGAGCAAGTCCATCAGCTTTAGCAGTATATTGACGGTCTTTAATAATATCTAAATAAAAGCCGCCTAAGTCCATCGCGCAAAAATGATGCACTTTTTGATTAATAACATGGAATTGAAACTGATCATAAGCTTGCTTCAATTCTTCTTGTAGATTAAATGCACGATCTACAATCCAGCGATCTAAAGCTAGCATATCTTTTGCATCAACACTGTGTAATTTAGGATCAAAGCCATCCAAATTAGATAATAAGAAACGGGAGGTATTTCTTAAACGACGATAAACATCAGCAGTACGTTTTAGAATTTCGTCAGAAACCGTCATTTCACCACGATAATCTGTACCAGAAACCCACAGACGCAATACATCAGCACCTAATGATTTCATCACCGTTTGTGGTGCAACCACATTACCGCGTGATTTAGACATTTTTTTGCCTTCAGCATCCACTGCAAAGCCATGTGTTAACACTGTTTTATAAGGTGCCAAACCATTCATTGCCACCGATGTCAATAAAGAAGACTGAAACCAACCTCGATGCTGATCAGAACCTTCTAAATATAAATCCGCTGGAAAACGTAACTGCTCACGCTGATTTAAAACAGCTTCATGCGTCACACCTGAGTCAAACCAAACATCCAAGGTATCTTGCATTTTTTCGTATTGCTCAGCCTCTGCACCTAACCACTCTGCCTTATCCAAAGCAAACCAAGCTTCAATGCCTTTTTGTTCTACATGCAAAGCAATATCTTCAACTAATTTATCCGTTTCAGGATGCAACGCGCCTGTCTCTTTATGCACAAAAAAAGGAATCGGTACCCCCCAAGTACGTTGTCTGGAAATACACCAATCAGGGCGATTTTCAATCATACCTTCAATACGAGCTTGCCCCCACTCAGGTAACCACTGCACTTTTTTGATTTCTGCTAGTGCTTTCTTACGTAGTTCAGCTTGCTCCATAGAAATAAACCACTGTGGCGTTGCTCGAAAAATAATCGGTGTTTTGTGACGCCAACAATGCGGGTAACTATGAAATACAGCTTCATGATGTAAAAGCTTATGTTTACTTGTTAAAACTTCAATGACATGATCATTCGCCGAAAAAACATGCTCACCAGCAAATAATTCAGTATTAGCTAAGAATACACCATTATCACCCACTGGATTATCGACTGGCAAACCATAACGCTGACCCACCACATAATCGTCTTGGCCATGACCAGGTGCAGTATGAACAGCACCTGTTCCAGCCTCTGCAGTAACATGATCCCCTAATATAATTGGCACTTTACGATGATAAAAAGGATGCATCAGTAATTGATTTTCCAGCGCACTACCCAAGCAATGTGCTAAAACATGACAATTTTCCATACCATAACGCTCAGTTGCATCGAGCCATAGTTGATTAACTAAAACTAAACGTTCTTTTTGACCATCTTTTTCACACTGGATAATTACATATTCGTATTTAGGATTTAAGCTTACGCCTTGGTTTGCAGGCAATGTCCAAGGTGTTGTTGTCCAAATAACTACTGATAAAGGGCCTTCCCCTTTATTCTCTGGCATACGCTCACAGCAAGCAAACAGCTTCTCCTCATCTAGTACTTCAAAACGCACATCAATCGCTGGTGAATGCTTATCTTCATATTCGACTTCGGCTTCTGCCAAAGCAGAACCACAATCAGTACACCAATGCACTGGTTTAGAGCCTTTACTTAAATGGCCTTTGGTATTAATTTTGCCTAAAGAACGAATAATATTCGCCTCAAATTGATGATCCATAGTCAAGTAAGGGTTGCTCCAATCACCTAAAACACCCAGACGTATAAACTCATCTTTTTGCATTTTGACTTGTTTTGTGGCGTACTCTCGGCAGGCTTTACGAAATACTTCAGCAGAAACTTTAGCGCCCGCTTTCCCGACCTTTTTTTCAACCATCAACTCAATTGGCAAACCATGACAATCCCAGCCAGGAACATACGGAGCATCAAAACCTGCTAAGGTTTTAGATTTAAGAATAATATCTTTTAAAACTTTATTCACCGCATGACCAATATGAATCACGCCATTTGCATACGGCGGACCATCGTGCAAAATAAACGGCGGCTTGCCGGAAAATTCCGTACGAATCTTTTGGTATAAATCAGCTTCTGTCCATTTTTTCAAACGCTCAGGTTCACGCTGTGCCAAGTTACCTTTCATAGGAAAGGCTGTTTTCGGTAAATTTAATGTACTTTTGTAGTCAATGGTCATGTTGTCTTAAATCTGCAATAAAGTCTTCGCTTGAGCAGTATCCAATTGAATCTGCTGTTTTAAATCTTCCACTGATGGGAAGCGCATTTCATTTCTGATTTTGTGCTTAAAATGTACTTCTACATACTTTCCATAAATATCTTGGTCAAAATTAAACAAATGTGTTTCTAATAACACCTTTGATCCTCCATCAACCGTTGGTCTTGTCCCTACATTTGCTACTCCATTGACAGGCTTACCAGCAATACCTGTCATGGTCACAGCAAATACACCAGCTATCGGAGTGTTTTTACGTAACATTTGTATATTAGCAGTCGGAAAACCAATTTTCCTGCCTAATTTTTCGCCATGTACCACTCTGCCACAAACAGAATAGTTGCGCCCTAACATAGACTCTGCAGTCGCTAAATCCCCTTCATTTAAAGCATCGCGAATTAAAGTACTACTGACCCGAGTTCCTTTTATTAAATAAGAGAGCGTATCAGTCACATTAAATCCGTATTGTTGTCCCGCTTCTTGCAATAAAGAAAAGTTACCACGCCGTGTTTTGCCAAAATGAAAGTCATCGCCAACAACCAAATACTTTACATTTAGACGTTCAACTAATATTTGCTTAATAAAATAGTCGGGATCCATATTGGCAAAGCGCTGATTAAAATGAACAATCAACAAATTATCAACAGGTAAATGCTCAAAATGTATTATTTTTTCTCTTAGCCGAGTTAACCGTGAGGGCGCATTATCTTTAAGAAAAAACTCTAAGGGTTGCGGCTCAAAAACCATAACGACAACCGGCAAACCTAATAAACGCCCTTTTTCAGCTAATTTATTAATAACAATACGATGGCCTATATGTACGCCATCGAAATTACCAATAGTCAAGACACAGCCCTGAGCAAAGGGCTGTAGCTGATTAATTCCGCGAATTAGTTGCATTCAATATTATTAAGCAAAAGTGCTATATTATCATTTATAAACGCTGAGCGCAGTCGTATAAGACAGTATATACAATATTTAGCTATAAATACCTCTTACATTACATGCTTGCCAATGCATCTTGTAACTCTTGCACAGTTTGCGGGCGATTTGCGGGCGTTACTTCCATAGCCCAATCAATGATTTCCAAAAAACGCTGACTCAACTTCTTAGCATGCACTTTTTGCGCCAGTGGAAATTCATCACTGCCAACTCGGTCAGGTGCTTGCGGTGGCACACTAAAATCTAAACAAGCGCGCATACTAACTCCCACAGCATAAATATCTGAACAAGGCGCTAAAATACCAGTAGCAGAATACTGTTCAATCGGTGAAAAACCTTTGGTTAAAATATACGCTTTATGTTTACTCTTATTAAGTGGGTAAGGCTGTATTGCGCCAAAATCCAATAGTAAAGTATCATTCTCTGGGCGAATCAATAAATTAGCTGGCTTGATATCTAAATGTAAAATATTGTGCTCATGAATTAACTTCAACCCCGCCAATAAAGAACCAAACACATCCATTAGCCATTCCTCAGTCACATTAATCTCTTTCGCTTTTAAAAGCTTATCCAAGGTTAGCCCGTAATCATAAGTCATAACCAAATAAACAGAAGAATTAGCCTGAAAAAAATTAATAACCTCAACTATATTAGGATGTTTAAGTGTTGCCAGTACTTTAGCCTCCTCTATAAACAACGCCCTGCCATGAGCAAATAACCTTTTGGATTTTTCATCATTAGCAACAATTTCATTACTCCAAGTACGATGGGCCAATTTACGCGGCAAATATTCTTTAATAGCCACTTGAACTTGGTCAGAACGCTGCCTAGCCAGGTACACAGAACTAAATCCACCATGAGCCAAGTCGCGCTCAATAATATAATCATCAACAATAGTCCCCATTTGCAAATAATTCCATTGCGTTGGATAGGTTTTTGGATCGTAATATTCAGACATAAAATCCCTCTAGATTAAACCTTAGTACAGTCACCTCGAAATAAGCAATAAAATAAAAAATTATTAAACCATTAAAAACGCACTTATGCTGTTTCATCACAAATTTAAGAGGCACTGTACTGGATCACAAACCATCACAGCAATAACTAAAAAATAATGTAACAATGAAGTTAAACAAGCGAGAGAAATATAACATTAAAAATATCAAGAAAATGCAAAGTTCTACCCCCTTTCCACCTGGGAATAACGATACATTAAAAAAGGGTAACATTTAATTTTTTATTCTCAACTCTTGTTATTAAAAAGTTCTGCTATACTTAAAATCAGTAAAAATCTCATATCGACAATCCATTGAAGGTTATTATCTAATGAACCAAAAAACAATATTATTAGCCCTATTCAGTAGCATTTTCTTATGTTTTTCCTCTTTTAGTTTAGCAGATGAACCTCAAATTAATGCTGAAATTTACTCTTCAGAAACTCTCCAGATAACGAAAACACCTAATAAGGTATCTTATGGTCAAAAAATAGGCCACAAATTACTTTGGGGCCTTTCTAATACAACTTTAGGATTTTTTGAAATCCCTAAAAACATCATTAAAGTGACTAATGATACGAATTTAATCTATGGCCTAACAGGCGGTATAGGACTCGGTATTCTACAAACAGGGGGACGTACACTTGTGGGCATTCTTGATTTGACATTTTTTCTTTTGCCAACTAAACCTATTGTACAACCCATTCACCCTTGGCAAAATTACTTAACAGTTGAAACTTCCTACGGCGACCTGTTCGCCCCTGACTTTTAATCGTTTAAAAAGTTACACCACGAAGGACTAATAATACTCGAAAATTTAGGCCATATAGCGCAGCCAGCCTTCTGAAAGCTAGCTGCGCTTTAGGATATGATTGAATATTTCTACCAAAACTCGCTATTCACTCAATCAAAAATCTGCTTTCAAAATTATCCCTATATCTTAAGCAACATTTCCAGTCAACTCAGCTGTTTCCACCGCTGCGCCGTGTACTACCACCTTATACACACCATTCTCTTGCCTAATCATCTCTGCCTGTGTCGGGATTTGTTGTCTTATTCCATCAATATGAGAAATAATGCCCACCGTTTTGCCCTGTGCTTTTAAACTTTTTAATGTCGTAACCACTGTATAAAGTGTTTTCGCATCTAAATTACCAAACCCTTCATCAATAAATAAAGAATCAATCGCTCGCCCATTATTTGCAGCTTCAGATAAACCCAAAGCCATAGCCAAACTGACCACAAAAGTCTCGCCACCCGACAAAGAGCTTACTGCACGTCTTATACCTTGCTGCTTAGTATCGATAATCTCTAATGCTAAGCCAGCATCGCTAGTCGTACTAGACACATGATATCGCCCACCAATTTTATCTAGAAAGCTATTTGCAGAGCTTAACAATTTAGCAGTAACACCTGCTTGCACTCGGCGCCTAAAAATATTTTCAGGCTCAGCATTCACCCTACCTAACTCACCTTGTGCTTGTTTTAAGGCTATTTCCTGCTGCTCAATCGCCTGCAATAATTGTGCATTATTTTGTTTCAATTGCTGCTGTTCACTTAACTGCTTTTCTAAAGTCGCAATTTCTTGGGCAATAATCTCCATTTTTACCGCCTTATCCCTTAGCTGTATAATCGTACTTTCTAAAGTCTCTGTTCCAGGAATATGTGCTCGCTCAGCACGTTGCTGTTTATCAAGCGCCTCAAACTCAGCGGGATATTTAACCAAGTTTTGCTGCAAACGATCAAATAATGATTGAATTTCACCCTGACGCTCCGACAAATCAAGTAACACCTGAACTTGCTCTAAAGACTCATAAGGAGAATTTTGTAACTGCAATGCCAGCTCATCACTTTGCGCATTGAGCTCTGCTAATAGCTTGTTATTAGCAGTCTTCAACTTCGCTAACTCAGCCTGCTGATCTTGCACAGAAAAATACAACTGCGCCAACTGCTGCTCATTAATTTGCGCATCCAATGCCTGCAATTTTTCATCATAATGCTGAATATTTTTCTGGCACAGGCTAACTTTCTCAGTAATCTGCTTTATTTCTGCAGCCAAAGAATTCTGGCGCATACTATACCCCTGATAATCCTGCCTACGCTTACTTAACACATCATACAAAGCATTTTCTTTACCTAATTTAGGTAACTTTTCATCAACTTCCTGTAACTGCGAGCTAACCAACTTCGTTAACGCACTTTCCTCTTGCATATTTTCTGCCAATTCGGTCTCTAATATTACCATCTCATGTGGACGTCCTTGACCACTCTCATCTAACATTTGTTGCTTAGTTTTTAACTTATCCAGTGCCGCTTGTTTTTTAATCGAAAAAACTTCCTGCTTAGCAATTTCTTTCTTTTTTGACTGAAAACGTTTTATTAGTACATTAATTTCTTTTAACTCTTGCTTTTCTGCTTTTATACGTCGCTTCATCACTCGAAAGCTATTAATCTCTAGCTCATCGCTTACCGCATTAAGACGAGCACATAAAGTTAACCACTCTGCTCGAACCCTATTAATTCGTTCAGTATGCTCAGTATTACCATTAATAACTTTATTATAAGCAATCAGTTGTTGGTTAATTTTCTTCTTTTCCGCTTGCAATGATCGTACTAACCTAGCCTGCTCAGCCAAGGCAGCTTTAGAGTCATTAATAATAGGAATCTTCCTTACATAAGGATGATCTTCAGAACCACATAAAGGGCAAGGCACTTTATCTTCCAGCTTCGCTCTATCATCGGCTAGGCGTAGCGTTAACTCCTCTCGGTAAACGGCTTTCTCTAAGATGCCATGAATAATTTGTGCTGATTCAATTTGATCATTTTTAGCCTGTAGTTGATCATTCAATTGCACCGCATCTACATCCGCAAAGCGCTTAGAAAGCCCTTTGTTAACAAAGCGCTTATGCACCTTAGCCAAATTTAATAACTCAATAAAATCCGCTACACGCTGTTTTTGTTCTACCCGTAATGCCATCATTTCATCAAGACTATGACCCCCTGCAATAAATTCTAATTCCTCATCTAAGGCCACCAATACCTTTTTAGAATCTTCTATTTCTTTTTCCAGCGCACGCATACTCGCTTGATTCTTAGTAGATGCAGCAGAAGCATTTTTATGTGTTTTATCAAATCGCTTCATCGCCTTTTGCATATCCTGGCTACGTTGACGCAATGTTCTTAAACGCCCCAATTCAGGCATATTCCCCACAAGAAAATGATCTTTTTCCCGCTCGGCTAACCACGCATCAACTGTCGCTAAAACTTGCTGTTTTTCTGGTAGTTGTGCTTCCAAAGTCTCTTTAAGCGCAACTTCGGAATGCTTCTCTGTTGCTATTAGCGTTAATTGGCCTTGTAGCGCATCCAATGCTTGCTGTTGAACTTGCGCATCTTGGCGAGGCAAACTAGCGAAATAACTTTCATCCACATCAGCCTGCGATAACTGCTCTTGAATTTTTTGCAGCGATACTTGTTTTTTCCTACTTTCCTCGCCTAACTGCTCAACAGCCGCTTTTTTTTCAGCAACCTTATGTAGTACATCTCCAAATGATAAAACATCCTGAGATTTAGCAATAGTCGCTAAATCTGCCTTAGCCGAAGCTATCTGCTGCTGTTCATTTGCATGATCTTTTTCTAACTGCGCAATGCGCTGCTCAAGTTCCTGTAGGTTTTGCAAACTCGCTTGCAATTGCAATAAATTGGTCTTTTCCTGCTTTAATTCAGAAAATGACAGCTTTTGATCCGCCAAATCTAACTCAGCCACTTGCAACTGCTCATCATTCATCAACGCAATATCAGCTAAGCGCGTTTGTAATTCAACTAGCTTTTTTTGTGCCTGCTCTGTTGCTGCTTCCGCATCAAGTTTATAATCTGCATAAATATCTTTATTAATAATACGCTCTAAAATATCTAAGCGCTCAACATCTAAAGCCTTTAAAAAAGCCGCAAAATCACCTTGCGCTAACATAATAGAACGTGTAAAACGGCGAAAATCCATTCCCGTCAATTCAGTATTCTGGGCCAACACTTTATGAGACTCACTGGCTAATATGTGCTCTTCATCATTCACTCGCGTCAAGCGCATTTCTACAGGCATTAACTCACCATCAGCTTGCGCATTAGCGCGTTTTACCTGCCAACTTGAACGATATTTTTCACCATCAATAACAAATTCGACCTGCGCAAAACATCCTGCCGTATTGTTAGTCATTACATTTTCAGCGGGTTTAGGAAAACGAAATGTCTCCCCATACAAAGCCAAAGTAATCGCATCTAAGATACTGGTTTTCCCTGAACCATTCGGCCCAGTAATAGCAAACACACCCGCATCAACAATCGGCGCTTTATCAAAATCAATCCGATTTTCACCCTCAAGCGAATTAATATTTTTAAAATAAACGTTTAGTATTTTCATATCTTATTGATTTATATACAAACAACACAATTAAGAATGGCATTAGATACACCTATTGGCACATCATAATATTGCACTTTCTTGTGCTTCTATGACACATCTCAATATTATAAATGAAAAAGCCATAATTCCAGTTATTATCGACAAGCAATACCTTGCCTTTTTATCAAACGATATTGCGTAGCGTCGGTCAAAAAACTATTTTTTCACAAAACGCCTACCAAACGTTTATAGCCTCTTTTGATGAATTATAGAAATTAAAATCCACTACTGCATAACATCAAGCAGTAAAATAAAAACATTGTTCTTTTTTTGTTCTCTTGATATTATTAACAAAACAAAAGGAGAACTGTATTGATTGATTTAACCCGTAAACAAAAAGAAATTTTTGAATTCTTATTGAGCAATCAACAAAAATTTTCATACCCACCTACCCTCAACGAAGTATGTCTGGCTTTAGGCTTAAGCTCGCGCGGATCTTTGCATAAACATATTCAAGCCTTAATCGAAGCGGGCTTAGTTGAAGCCTCTGATCGTAAGCAAAAGGGCGTGCGTTTAACTGAGAAAGCTAAAAACTACTTAGCAACAGAAGAAACTGCAGGAAGCCTTCCTTTTGTTGGCTATATTGCCGCTGGAAAACCTATAGAAGCCATACAAAATATCAGTTATATGTCGATACCCGAGCAAATTAAAACAGAAAATAGCTGCTATATTTTGCAAGTCAAAGGTGACTCTATGATTGAAGAAGGTATCTTTGATAGTGACTGGGTTGTTATTGAGCAGCGCAGCACTGCCCGTAATGGTGAAATTGTTGTTGCTCTTATCGATAAAGCTGAAGCCACCCTAAAATTTATTGAGCAGTACCCACACGAAACCTTATTAATCCCCGCTAATTCAAATATGTCCGCTATGCACTTCAAGCCTGAGCAAGTCGAAATACAAGGTGTGCTGGTTGGGCAAATGCGCAGTTATGTTAAACACTAGGAGAATGACCATGCAACAAAAAATCCATATGCAAGATCAAGTCACTAACCGTATTCAAATGATAATGGGTGAGCAATACCAAGGCATTAAACAAATAGCTGATGATGTCGCTAGTTTTGTTTTTATCCTGGTTATTTTAGCGATTGGAGTTGTTTGGTGAGCTTATAGCTAAACTTGGTTAAACTCAAGAACACTAATAAGTGTTTTACAAGTTGTTATTTTCCTACAGTAAAATAACAACTTGTAAAGCCACTACGCATTTAATATAGTTAAGAATTACAGAATTTTATAACAGCTTATGCATAAATTACAATTCATGTTTAGCATTTTATTGCCTTTGCTCAGCGCCTGTTCAAGCTCTATAACCCAACCAATCTCTAGTGATATTGAATCAATAGTACCAAGATCCTCAATTGACCCTCTGGTGCAGAAGGAACTACTCGACACATTTGGTTTATCAAAACTGAAAATGGGGAAATCTTTACAGCTCGTTAGGATTATGGAAGGTGGTGCCTGCAAAAATACGCAGCAAGGTGCTTTTGGCTTATTTAAACTTTACGCAAATTTAGATGATATTAAGCGTATTAAACAAACGCAAGGCTCTGAAGTCTTTGCAGATTTTGCATTAAGTATTCAAAATTTTTCCATGCATGCATTACAACAAGCGGTGAATCATTTTGATTTTAAAATAGCGACAAATAACTCCAATACCAATCATAAGCAAGAACAGCAAGCGAAATCATTCGCTGTGTTATTTAGCGATTTAATCGCTAATGATATTCAAGTATTTGAAGCAAAATCATCACTAGTCATTGATGTAATACCTGATACGGATGCTTTACTTATTTATACTGATAGCTGTGAAATACCACATGTTCATTAACAACGTGACCGCTATTTTAAAATACTGTGAACAACTAAGGAATGCTCATTCAATAAAACCCGAAACTTTAGGTTATGGAGCACCGCCAGTCCTTGAAGGGCTGGCGGTGCTTTCGGGTATTATTGAATTTCGATTCCTAAGGCTTTAGAGCAAACTCTAAGACTAAACCAACAAAAATCGTCAGACCAAACCAATTACTATTTAAAAAGGCTTTAAAACAACTTTGTTTATCGCGGTGAAAAATTAATTTTTGCTGATAAACAAAAAATAAACTCGCGCACGCTAAAGTGACATAATAAATCCACGATAAATTTTGTAAACGCCCTATTTGGATCATTAATAACATAATGATTATCTGCAAAACTGCCATAATCTCACGCTCTTTATCTCCAAATAAAATAGCCGTTGATTTTATGCCAATTTTTAAATCATCCTCTTTATCTACCATCGCATACATCGTATCGTAGACTAGGGCCCAAAGCGCTGTTGCTAGGTATAGTAACCAAGCAACTAGCGGAATTTCATTACTTTGCGCAGCAAAAGACATAGGCACAGCCCAGCCAAAAGCAATACCTAAATAGGCTTGGGGTAATTGTGTATAGCGCTTCATAAAGGGATAGCTTGCCGCTAAAAAAACACCACCAAAAGACAGTAGAATAGTATACGTATTGAGCAGCAGAACTAATGCAAAAGCCGTTAAACATAAAATAGCAAATACCATCAGCGCCTCTTTAGGCTTTACTTTACCTGCTGCAATAGGCCTTAGCTTAGTGCGCTCTACATGCGGATCTAAATCTCTGTCTGCATAATCATTAATAACACAGCCTGCTGCACGCATTAATACTACACCACAACAAATCACGGTTAATACTAATAGATCAGGCGAGCCTGAACTAGCTAGCCAAAGCGCCCACAAAGCGGGCCATAATAAAATTAAAATACCTATGGGCTTATCAAATCGAGCCAATAACCAATACTGCTGCAACCTATCAAAAATAACGTCTCTATTCACTTAAAATCTCTTTATATCAACAAATTATAACTTCTCATTATCCACACAGGTATTTGTGACATTAAGGCCATAGTAGGATGTGCTGACGATAGGAAGCGCATCAGATAAATGATGCGCTTCGTTCCTCTGCGCATCCTACATCACTCTTTTTTAATACCCATTAAAAACGATAAGCTACAACAAATTCAATTACTTAAATTATAAAACTTCAGCTATTACATAAAATTTTTTCAAAAACTATTTGGCATCTCTTTTAAAGTATATTACTATAACTTTAAATTCTTTATATTTTATATGCTTACAAAGACTACTTAATGTAGATTTTTTATAAAAGACGACCTAGGCAATCCTATGTTACATATTATAGATAACTTCCCTCTTCAGCACTCGTTTTTAGAAAGTACGCATTCGGGCGATACTGTCATTCTAAAAGATAATGCCGTTTATGCCGTAAAACAAGAAAACATCAAAGAATCACTAACAGAAAAGACGTTTGCACATCTTAATCTTTGTGTCAGTAAGGCTGATTTATTGCTACGTAATATTTCTAATAATGAACTACTACGCGGCGTTGCTATTCTTGACAATATGAATGACTTCCAAGATACCCTGATAGATGATATTGCTTGTCGGTCTTATAACTAAGTAACGAGCATAAACAAGCTTATCTATTGTATCTCGAATTTATTGGCGCCGTGGTACAGGTAACAAACCTGCAACGAATAAAAGCAGACTAAAGTCTGCTCTGCACCTTACGTAATAAAGTAATCAGGTTATTAGTAAACCCCGACTCCAGTTTTGCTTGTACCGGCACATACCAGTGTTGCTCTGTTGCAATATCTACACATTTAACTGCATCTTTTTCGGTCATTAATATTGCTTGCGCGCCTTTAAACTGTATATCTTTTGCTACATAAGCATAATGATCAGGAAAACTATGTGTGACACACTCAATACCAGCTTGTGCCAATAAATCAAAAAAGCCCTGAGGATGACCAATTCCCGCCAGCGCATGAACTTCTTTTTGCGCTTTAAACTCAGCTAAAGGTTTACGCTCCTTAGTTTGCATATTAATAGCAAAAGTCCCTTCTAAGCGCATTAAAATCTCGCCCTCTTCAGGCTCTCCACCGTTACAAACAACAAAATCCACTTCCTTTAAGCGTTCTTGTGGTTCACGTAATGGTCCGGCTGGTAAATAGAAATTATTACCAAAACGTCGTATGCCATCAATAACGCAAATCTCTATATCTCGGTGCAAAGCATAATGTTGTAGGCCATCATCGGAAATAATAACATCACAATCATTGTTATCTAATAATAACTTAGCCGCGTCTGCTCTTATTGGACCTACTGCAACAGGGCAATTTGCCTGTTGCGCAATTAACAAAGGTTCATCGCCAATTAAGCTTGCCTCACTATTGGCAGTGACTTGCTGCGGCCATGTTTCTGCTTGGCCACCATATCCACGGCTAATAACACCCGGCTTAAAACCCTCAGCTTTTAGTTTTTCTACCAAATAAATGACTAGTGGTGTTTTACCTGTACCACCAACGGTAATATTACCGACAATAATGACCGGAACAGGTAATTTAGTCACCTTTTTATAACCTTTTTGATAGAGCTTGCGTCTCAACTTAGCTATATCAATATAAAGAAATGCAAAACCAGAAAACCAAGTCCCAACAAAGTGATCTTTATACCAAATTTCATTTAACCATTTAGCGATTATTTTTTTCATATTTTTTACTCTTTTTGCGTGCTAAAACTAATACTTTTAAAACCAATTTTATTGGCAACATCTAAAGCAGAAATAGCTGCCTGTACAGGCGCACTCGCATCAGCACTAATGACTAACGGCATTTGTTTATTTGTAACAGCAGCGGTTAATGCTTTAGTTAAAGTCGCCAAACTTTTATTCTGTAATGCACGACCATCAATAAAAAACTGTCCTGACTTATCAATCGTTAAGCGTAACACTTGTTTATGCTGCTCTGTTTCCTGGCCATCAGCTTGTGGTAGTTGAATTTTAATAGATGTCTCTTTACTGAAGCTGGTGGTCACCATAAAAAAGATCAATAACAAAAAAACCACATCAATCATGGGTGTTAAAGAAACTTCTAAAGGTTTATGTTTTTTATTGCGAAAATTCATTCTAAGCCTTCATACGTACCATGAATTACTTCAATTAATTTCAAAGATTCCTCTTCCATATTTAAAACATAGACATCGACTAAGCCATCGAAATAACGATGAAAAATAACACAAGGAATAGCGACGGCTAAACCCGCTGCTGTGGTAATTAAAGCCTCAGATATCCCACCCGCTAAAACCGTTGGATCACCAACACCATGACTCACAATAGCAGCAAAAACCTTGATCATACCTAAAACAGTGCCCAGTAAACCGAGCAAAGGGGTAATAGTGGCAATCGTACCTAAGGTATTTAAGAAGCGCTCTAATTTATGAGCGACGTGCCTTCCAGAGTCAACGATCGCCTCTTTCATAACATCCCGACCTAAACTACGACTCATTAGACCACTCGCAAGAATCATTCCTAAGGGAGAACTTTCCTTTAAATGCTTGATCGTCTTAGCATCTAATTTTTTAGCCTTAGCTAATTCCCAGACTTGATCCACCAACTCAGGCGGTACAATTTTCTTTTTTTGTAAGGTTACAAAACGCTCGCCAATAATGCCCATGGCTAAAACAGAACAAAATAAAATAGGGATCATTAATAATCCCCCACTTTGAATTAACTCAAACACCGATTTTTCCTTTTTTAAATAACCCATTAATACCTAAACAAATATAAAGGCTGAAACGCGACCTCAGAAATATGAAAGTCCGTATTTCTATTATCAGCTGTCTTAAAGTCACGGCCTACATTCTCTCATCTGCCTTGCAAATAATTTACCGACTTATACCTATTACTTTTAACTCACGCTTCCTGATGAACAAGCGCCTTACCTTTACCTACCCAAATAGCCGCAATAATATAAGCCAAAAAACTTAAAGCTGCAGCAAAACTAAACACCCACTGAGCGCCGTAAAGATCCCAACCGTAACCACTATACAAGCCACCCAGCATACCACCTAAACCAAAACTAAGACTGCTATAAAACGCCTGACCTTTACCTTGATGATGTTGACCAAAATAATTTTGCACTAAATGCATAGCTGCCACATGTGCCGAACCAAAGGTCGCGGCATGCAATAGTTGAGCACCTATTAATAACCACATATTATCAACATACCAAGCGATTAATAACCACCTTAATACCGCCAACAAACAACTAACTAACAATATATGACGTAGCGAATTAAGTTTTAGCAACTGACGCATAAAGACAAAAACAATAATCTCTGCACATGCGCCAAGCGACCAAAGTAAACCGATTATCGTTGCTGAATAATCATATTGCTTTAAGTAGATAGAAAAAAACACATAATAAGGGCCATGTGATGCCTGCAATAACATATAGACGCATAAGAAAGCAATCACTTCAGGCTGCTTAATAATCTGCCCTATACCAATCACAGCTTGACTCGCTTTAGCCACTATAACTTCCGGTATAACTAAAGAAATTAACCAAATCAAAGCCAGTAAAACAATAATAAACCAAGGCAACAAGTCAATAGGGTATAAATCCAACAAATAGCCTACCCCTAAAACCGTCACTATAAAGCCTATCGAGCCCCATAAGCGAATATTACTATATCGGTGCGGCTCCTTTTTTAAGTGATGCAAGGTAGCGGCTTCAAATTGCGGCAGCGCAGCATTCCAAAAAAAACTAAACCCTATGGTCACCAAAGCAAACCATTGGTACGATTGCTGGTATAAAAAACCAGCAAACAAAACCATAGCAAAAAAAGACGCAATACGAATCACACGTAAACTTTTGCCCGTATGATCGGCAATCCACCCCCAAAGGTTGGGAGCAATAATCTTAGTACCCACTAATAAAGCGGTTAATTCGCCAATTTCAGCCGCATTAAAGCCACAGTCTTTAAGATATAAACTCCAATAAGGTAAAAAGCCGCCTAAGGTTGCGAAATAGAAGAAATAAAAACCCGATAAACGCCAATAAGGAATTTTAGTTTGCACTGTCTAGTTAACGCAAGACAGGCAAAGTAGAATGCACATCATGATTCTGCGCCCTATGCCGCAACATATGATCCATTAATACAATCGCCATCATGGCTTCAGCAATAGGTGTTGCACGAATACCAACACAGGGATCATGTCGCCCTTTCGTCACGACTTCAATTGCCTCACCATCACGATTAATGCTGCGTCCTGGTAAATGCAAACTAGACGTTGGTTTTAAAGCAATACTAGCAATAATTTCTTGGCCACTAGAAATTCCCCCTAAAACTCCCCCTGCATGATTACTCAAAAAACCTTCAGGCGTCATCTCGTCTCTAAAATCTGTACCTTTACTATTTACGCAATCAAAACCATCGCCAATTTCTACACCTTTAACTGCATTAATGCTCATTAAGGCATGCGCTAAATCAGCATCTAAACGGTCAAAAATAGGCTCGCCTAAGCCTGGCGGTACATTTGTTGCCATCACATTAACTTTCGCGCCAATTGAATCACCCTCTTTACGCAAAGCATCCATATAAGCCACTAATTCAGCCTCTTTACTCGCATCAGGACAAAAGAATTCACTATTATCCATTGCCGCCCAATCAATCGCTTCGATTTTAATCGGGCCTAATTGAGACAAATAACCACGAACTTCAATACCATATTGTTGCTTTAAATATTTTTTAGCAATGCCGCCCGCAGCAACGCGCATGGCCGTCTCTCTAGCCGAAGAGCGCCCACCACCACGATAATCTCTAAAACCATATTTATGGTCATAAACATAATCTGCATGACCGGGGCGATAAGTCTCAGCAATATTGGCATAATCTTTGGAACGCTGATCGGTATTTTTTATTAATAAACCAATTGGCGTACCTGTGGTTTTACCCTCAAATACACCCGATAAAATCTCTACTTGGTCAGCCTCACGACGTTGCGTAGTATGTCTTGACGTACCAGGTCGGCGACGATCTAAATCACCTTGTAAATCCGCTTCCGTTAATTCTAATCCCGGTGGACAGCCATCAATCGTTGCGCCTAATGCAATACCGTGACTTTCACCAAAAGTGGTCACTGTAAATAATTTTCCTATACTATTACCCGACATATTTACCTCAATACTGCTTTAAATTGTTCATTAAATACAAAAACTTGCTCTGCTGTCAGTAAAAACACCCCGTCGCCACCGTTTTCAAAATTCAGCCAGTAAAACGGTATATCCGGAAATTTTTCCTGCAAAGTTTCCGCGCTACTCCCTACTTCAATCACCAAAATACCTTGCTCAGACAAGTAATCAGCAGCATCAACTAAAATCTTAATGACTAAATCTAACCCCGACTCGCCACCGGTAAAACCCATTTCTGGCTCAGCATGAAATTCAGCAGGCAATTGCTCCCATTCAGCAATAGCTACATACGGAGGATTAGAGACAATTAAATCATATTTCTGTGCCGGTAAGGCGGAAAACAAATCAGAATGATATAAAGTTAACTGCTCTGCCAACCCATGTTTAGCTAGATTAATTTTAGCAACGTCTAAAGCCTCTTCTGACAAATCAACCGCATCCACTAAAGCATCAGGAAAAGCATAAGCACAGGCAATAGCAATACAGGCACTACCCGTACATAAGTCCAAAACATGCCCAATACTGTCAGCATCAACCCAAGGGGAAAACTGCTCTTGAATTAACTCAGCAATGGGGGAACGTGGCACGAGTACACGCTCATCCACATAAAATGGCAAGCCTGCAAAAATCGCCTCATGCATTAAATAAGCAGAAGGAATCCGGGAACTGATACGTCGATTAACCAAATCAACAATCTTTTCTCGCTCAGTGTTAGTTAAACGCGCACTAAAATAACTTTCAGATAAATTATAAGGTAGGTGTAAACTATGTAAAACTAAAGCAGCCGCATCGTCCAAAGCAGTTGCAGTGCCATGACCATGGAATAGTCCTGCTTCAGAAAAACGACTAGCCGCCCAACGAATATAATCCCTTACCGTCATTAGCGTTTGAATTGTTGCTGCAGATGTTGGTTGCATAAAATATGAATAATGTAAGAATAATGCGCAAAGACAGTAATTTTAAACTAATTATGCGTGTATCTGGATAACATTCAGTAAAATAGTCATTATGGACCAAAAAAATTCAACCTCCTCCCTCGAAGCAACACGCTCAAGCTTAGCAAAAAATCGACTGTATGCCGACTGCTATAAATTCATGCAGTCTGACTCACTCGACTTGCCTACGATCCCTGATGTGTCGTTTAAAATCAAAAAAGCCATTAATGATAGCTCGGCTAATAATAATAAAATTGCTCGCGTGGTCCAAATTGATCCCTCTATCACTGCACGACTGATAAAAATTTCTAATAGCCCTCTATACCGTGGCCGTCGTAAAATTGAAAGCTGCCCCGAGGCTCTCACACGTTTAGGTTTACAGAGTTCACAACAAATTATTACTACCTTTGCCTTAAAAGGCGTTTTTAATGCCAGCTCGCGAGTGATTCGTAAAAAAATGCACGAACTCTGGCAGCACAGTAGCTATGTCGCCGCCATTTCTGCTGTATTAGCACATAAAACACCTGGATTTGACCCTGATAAAGCTATGTTAGCAGGTTTAATTCATGATATTGGTATTGTGCCCATTCTGGCTTATGCCGACAAACAACCGGATATTTTAGCTAGCCCAAAAGATTTAACTGAAACCGTGCGTAAATTACGTGTGGAAATCGGTGTGCAAATTTTACGTAAGTGGGATTTCCACGAAGATTTTGAAGACGTCATTATCAATTCGGAAAATTGGCATAGAAATAACAATGAAAAAGCTGATTATGCAGATATAGTCATGATTTCTCAATTGCACAGTTATATCGGTAAAATTGACCAAAAAAAAATGCCGAAACTAGATGAACTTCCTGCTTACAAAAAACTCGTTTCAGGAAATTTAGATGTCGATCTTAGCATTAATATATTGGATCAAGCCAAAGATGAAATCAACGACATTCAAAAGTTATTGCTTTAATCATGATTAACCTGCCTATTCCTCCCCAAGCGCAATATCTACTTAACACACTGGCCCCAAAAACGAACGGTACGGGTAATTTACAAATAGGCCAACAAATTAATGCCAGTATTGTACAGTTCAATCCAGACACCAAAAACATCCAGCTGAGTATCAACGATAAGAAAGTGACTGCTTTTCTAAAAGATACCCCTGAAAACAAACAACAAGCGGCACTATTACAGCCGGGGCAGGCCGTAAAATTAGTCGTGATTAAATTACAACCTCAACCTGAGGTCAAAGTTTTAACTCCTGAGCAGCTCTTACAGTCAAGTAAAACAAATAATACTTTAGTCCCAGCCGATATTAAACGCAATGCACCAACACTCATTTTACAAACTAACTTAAACGTCTCACAGACAGAAGCCACTAAAACTAACATACCTCGTACCGATCCCCGTATTGCAGTGCACATACTACAAACGCCTAAGAACACTGCACATAGCGCACTGTTATCCACATTAAAACCTCAACAATTACTGAGTGCAACAGTAATTGACAGTGATGCTAAAAGCCTTAAGCTGCGCCTACATATCCCTTCTTCTAGCTTATCAAGCGACACCGGCAAAAGCACAAAAACACAGCGCTTTTTGGAACCTAAATCAACAGTATTTCAGTCAGAGCCGTCGACTAAAGCTACGGCCATACACAGCACGATTGAACCGCTAAAAACACAAAGCTTTATCACGCCCAAATCAGCACCAATTTTATCGACAACCACACAAAATACGGCCGCTCCCAGTAGCGCTATTGAAACAACTAAAAATACCACTCCTGCCCGCCCTAAAACACTCATTAACATTGATTTTCCAATATCAAAATCAACCCCTTTGCCAGCACTCAGCCCCCAACAGGCCCTTACGCTACAAGTCATAAAAACCGAGCCACAAGTACAGCTTCAAATTCTCCCGTACCAAAACCCAGAACAAACCATTACCACCGCAATCAAAGATCACCTGCCTAAAGAAATTGCTGCACCCGAATTACTCAATCAATTAATTCGCGCCTTCCCACAAATTGCTAGCAATGAAAAAGTATCAGAAACACTTAAACGCCTTGCTCAAGAAATACTACGCGACTTACCCAAGCCACAACAACTAACAGAAGGCACGCAACTTAAAAAGTCACTGGATAATAGCGGTCTTTATTTGGAAGCCAAGTTAGCTCACACGAAACAAAAAACAGAACCGACACTCAGTTCAGACTTTAAAGCGGTGCTATTAAAATTTGTCCAAGCACTACAGCACGAATCTCAAGTAGACAAAAATAACCTAGCCAGCGATGATCAGCTTCAGAAGCTACTTAAAGATCTACAAAACAAATCAGAGGGCGCTCTAGCTCGGCTAGTACTCAATCAACTCAAGTCATTACCGCAAGAAGATCAAAATAAACAAGTCTGGGTAATCGACTTACCCTTTACTGAAAAAAAACTCACCACCTCAATTAAAATAGAGATCGAAAAAAAACATAAAAAGTCTCAACAAACCGAACAAAACACTTGGTCAGCAACGATCACCTTATCCCCCCCTCATTTAAACACACTGCACTGCAAAATTTCTTATTTTGATAATACAATACATACCAATTTTTGGAGCGAAGGGGCTAAGACCATAAAACTAATACAAGATAATTTAGACTACTTAACAAGCCGTTTTGAAGCAGAAGGGTTAACGCCGGGTAATATCAATGTGACCCAAAAATCAGCCAATACAACACCAACAGCAGTAACAAACATTGATAAACACACTTTATTTGATGACAATGCGTAAAGCACCATATTTAAATATCATTCCACTTTAAGGTTGAGTGCAATGTATTAATGAATACCCCTAGCGACCAATATCCTCCCTAAAAATGGGGAAACTTCAGCTTCTCTAAAATATCAATCGCCCTTTCTCTATTGTTAATTCCTTCTGCCGAGCCGCCATACTCTTTATCGAAAGCCAATGCTTTACGGGTTGTTGCTAACAGATCAAATTTAACACCAGGATCTAGGTTCATACTGCGAGGAGCCATTAGGTATAAACCATCTGTCGAAGATATTAATTTATCATCCGTTAAACTTGTAACCATACTAGCCATTTCGTTTTGCGATATATTGGCCACATCATAATTATTGGCGATTTTCTGCCAATTACTGCTGGCGTTAAGACCTGCACTACTGATATTTACGGTATCAGTTGTAGTTTTATTTTGAACTGGATCACCCGGATTTTTTAAAACATTAGAAGTTGTAGCTTGCATTTGATAAATGCTATTTGCTTGAACATTATTATTTATATTCATAATAGTCTCCTTGATATAGTCCTTGTGAAAATACGATCATTAAGGGGCTTATTACTTTTTTTAGACTAGGAGTGTTTCAAATTTATTATAGAAGTCTCGTTGAACTTCGTTAAAATGAGTCCACCCCTCTTCTTTAACGGCACGTTCCAAGCTACTTCTGAGCGTTGTAAACCATTCAACTAAATTTTTAGAACTCCATTGCTCTTCTGGCAATGAGGGCTGTTTGGTTGGCATCCCATTAATTTCGACACCATAAATTGAAATATGCAGGTTCAATTCCAATACTGCTTTATCAAAAAAGCTTAGACCTTCTGTCGATTTATCCCATGCATCTTTCACATAAGCAGGTGCGTTCACGGGTGGAAACATAATATTTCTAGCGGCTCCTACTTCAACGATGCCATCATTATTCAGGTCCACTAACCCTGTTTTATCTGGTTGAGCCAATAAATTAATTGCACCCTCTTTGCTTAATAAATTAACATTAATTGGAAAGGCAAGAGATGTAGCCGTTTGTAACAACTGCAATTCACTTTTTGACATGGTATTCAACACTTCTTTTGCAGAAATATGATTGTCTTGTTGTTCATGAGCTTCTTTTAATAACGATGCAAAATCGGCGATCTGGGTTTCTGATAATCCACGGGTTTGTAGCAGATTCATTGACTCAGTAGACAAACGGGTTGAAGAGATCATTTTTATTTCTTTATTTTATTGATACGCACAAAATTGAAAGCAATATTTATGCCTACATAACTTATAGGTATGAATACTAATCTTTTATTGCTATTCGTACTTAAAAATCGAGACCACTTCATAAATATTTCAAGTATTAGGCAAAATACTGCCGCATACAACCTACAGGCCGCTAAAGATACACCATCTAAAGTCAAGGCTAATTCAAATGTAGTTTATTTTCAGTAACTCACAATATATCAAAGTTCAGTACCTTACCTAAGTTCATCGGACACCACCTGATTTGGACGTTATCAGTCAATGTAACAAGGCTTAGGCATCAAAACTCAATAACACATGAAAGCACTGGCAGTGCTATATTTGCTAAAGTTCCAAACTTTATAAAATATACACTCCCTATCATTAAGCACCTTATGAATACTCCCCTATAGTTATTTATCAAAACACTAACTTGATAAATACGTGTAAACTATTGCCAATAGACAGCATTAATCGCCCCGACAAGTAAATGAAAGAACATACTAAAGATACCCGAATTTCTCCCGCAGGTCATTTAGCCGTTTTGTCTCGTTCTGAAGTCAATAAATTATTAGATACCAGCCAAGGCGGTTTATACGGACTACTACATAATTGCGCTCTTGCCGTTTTAAATTGCGGCAGTGATTCAGATGATGGCAAAGAACTACTGGAGCGTTACAGCGACTTTGCTATTAAGGTTATTCAAGAAGAACGTGGCATTAAACTAGAGCTCACTTCAGCTCCAGCCATTGCTTTTGTCGATGGCGAAATGATTAAGGGTATTCGAGAGCACTTGTTTGCTGTATTACGTGATATTGTCTACGTTAGTGATGAGATAAATGACAGCCCAAAATTTAATCTGCAAAGTTCAGAAGGCATCACCAATGCGGTATTTCATATTTTACGCAATGCCAATATTATTCAACAAAGCACCGACCCTAAGCTCGTCGTTTGCTGGGGTGGGCACTCAATCTCTCGCGAAGAGTATGTCTATACCAAAAAAGTAGGCTATGAACTCGGTTTACGCGCTATGGATATTTGTACAGGATGCGGACCTGGGGCAATGAAAGGCCCGATGAAAGGTGCGACCATTGGTCACGCAAAACAACGTATTAGTGATGGACGTTATATAGGGATTACTGAGCCGGGCATTATCGCCGCCGAATCCCCCAATCCTATCGTTAATGACTTAGTTATTTTGCCGGATATTGAAAAACGCCTCGAAGCCTTTGTACGCACTGGACACGGTATCATTGTCTTTCCTGGTGGCGCGGGTACGGCTGAAGAAATCCTCTATCTATTGGGAATTTTATTGCATCCTGAAAATGCAGAAATGCCCTTTCCACTTATTTTCACTGGTCCTAGTAAAGCAGCTGATTATTTCAATCAGATCAATGAATTTATCGGCAATACTTTAGGCTTCGAGGCTCAACAGCGTTATAAAATTATTATCAACGACCCTGCTAGAGTAGCCAGAGAAATGAAACTGGGAATTCGTCAAGTGCGTGAATTTCGTCGCAGTAAAACAGATGCTTATTATTTTAATTGGGGCTTAAAAATCGACGCTGAATTTCAACAGCCCTTTCTACCTACTCATGAAAATATGGCGGGGCTCGCATTACATAAAAATCAAGAGAAACACCTATTAGCCGCCAATCTACGCCGTGTATTTTCTGGTATAGTCGCCGGTAATGTTAAAGATGAAGGCATACGCGCTATTGAACAACACGGGCATTTTGAAATTAGTGGCGATAAAGAAGTGATCGCACCGATTGATGACTTATTGACCGCTTTTGTCAGTCAGCACCGGATGAAATTACCAGGTAAAACTTACGTACCTTGTTATAAAATTGTGTCATAAGTAGCGACAAGTGAAATTTTCTGTATCCACAAAACGATTAGCAGTCCGTTATTTGCTGTTACTATTCTTCACGCCTATTTTAAGCGCGGCCGAAATCCCCGTTATTGCCGCAGCAAGTAATCTTAAATTTGCACTAGAAGAGATTACAACAGCCTTTCATCAAGAGACAAGAAAATCATTACGTATCAGCTATAGTTCATCAGGTAATCTTACGCGCCAAATCCAACAAGGCGGGCCGTTTGAATTATTTTTATCTGCGAATGCTCACTATGTCGAACAGCTTTATCAACAACATAAAACATTAGATCGAGGACAAGTTTTTGCACTAGGGCGTTTAGCTTTACTTACCCCTATTGATTCAAGCTTAAAACTTGATGTGCAGTTAAACGGACTTAAACAAGCACTACAGTCAAGGCAATTGCAGCGTATAGCTATCGCCAATCCTAAACATGCTCCCTTTGGCATTGCTGCTCGTGAAGCATTGCAAAAACAACAACTTTGGCACGCTATTCTGCCCCATTTAATCTTAGGTGAAAATGTAGCGCAAGCGACTCAATTTGCCAGTTCTGGTGCTGCCCAAGTTGGCCTAGTCTCTTATTCTTTAGCGCTCGCACCTGCTTTGAAAAATCGCGTACGCTACCTATTAATACCTAGTTCACTACATCAACCACTACAACAAACCGCTGTACTATTAAATAATGCTGGCGATACAGCCAATTTATTTTTCCATTATCTACAACAAGAAAAAGCCCGTGGTATTTTAGCTCGCCATGGCTACACCCTACCCTGAACATTCCTATGGACTGGCAAGCATTAGCTTTATCGGTAAAATTGAGTTTTGTAACCTTACTATTTTTGCTGCCTATCGGCATTCTATTAGGCCGCTGGCTGGCATATCGGCAGTTTTGGGGGAAATCCTTATTGCAAACTTTATTGGCTTTACCCTTAGTACTCCCCCCTACCGTACTCGGCTATTATCTCTTAGTTGCTTTCAGCCCAAATCAAGGACTAGGACTTTGGCTGGTTAATACTTTTGGCACGACGCTGATTTTTAATTTCCAAGGCCTCGTATTTGCCTCTATTATTTTTAACCTACCTTTTGCCATTCATCCCATGCAGCGGGCTTTTGCAGCCATCCCGCGTGAAATCCGTGAAGCTGCTGCCTGCTGTGGTATGAGACCTAGCTTGGTGTTATGGAAAATTGAACTGCCTTTGGCTTGGCCAGGTATCGTTTCTGCCATGGTCATGTGTTTTGCACATACGCTAGGTGAATTCGGTATCGTCTTAATGGTCGGCGGCAACATACCTTTTGAAACACAAACCATCGCCATTGCTATTTATGACCGTGTACAATCTTTCGATGATCATGCTGCTGCCGTTATGTCCTTTAGCTTATTACTCTTCTCAATGCTGACTATTTCTTTCACTTATTGGCTATCGGCACGTAGCGAACGCACACATGACTGATTCAGCGATACAGATCACGCTACAACAAACAGCTCCCATTCCACTATCAGTACAATTAAATTGTAAATCGGGAGAATTGCTCGCCTTAGTCGGCCCTTCTGGTAGTGGTAAAACTACAGTTTTACGTGCTATTGCAGGTTTATATCAAGCTCAGAATGCACAAATTATTTGTCAGGGTGAAACTTGGCAAAACAGTGCCCAGAATCTTTTTTTAGCCCCGCACCAACGCCATGTTGGATTGGTATTTCAAAATTACGCCTTGTTTCCACATATGACGGTATTGAAAAATATCCAACAAGCCATTACACATTTACCTAAACAACAGCGCCAAGCTCAAGCACTTGAACTACTTAAAAAAGTACACTTAGAGGGCCTGGAACAACGTTATCCAAAAAACCTATCTGGCGGCCAGCAACAGCGTGTCGCAGTTGCTCGCGCCTTAGCGAGACAACCTAAAGTTTTATTACTAGATGAGCCATTCTCTGCTGTAGATCAAGTCACGCGCCGCAAACTATACCGCGAACTGCTAGCGCTAAGGGAATCACTGGCTATGCCAATGATTTTAGTCACCCATGACCTGGAAGAGTCAACCTTACTAGCCGACCGTATCGCACTACTACATAAAGGAGAAATCCTCCAAACCGGAGCCCCTGAGTGGGTCGCTGCCCACCCTAAAAGCGCAACCATCGCGCGTCTAATGGATCAGCAAAATTTATTCACCGCCCAAGTCGTCGCCCATGATCAAGAAAATCAAAAAACACACTTACGCTGGCGCGGTATGCTAATCGAAGCGGCTTATCAAGCACAATTCCCACTCAACAAACCAGTCTGCTGGATGATTCAATCGGCCAATATTTTATTGCATAGGCGTGACCGACCCTCTAACGGTAATAAGGAAAACCCCCTACAAGGTCAAATCACTGAATATATGGAAAGCAGTGGCTTAGCTCATTTACGAGTGCAGGTTGACAAACAACTAGACACGACCATTACCATTAATGTACCGCTGCATGTCGCCAAGCGTAATGCTCTGGGATTACATGAAAAAATTGGCATTTCCTTACTTAGTGAGGGAATACATTTAATGCCTTATCAGGCTTTACGCAGTGAAAGTTGATTTCTAACTTGGTAATATGACCTACATTCCGCAGCCCAATCACCCATTGCCTAAATATAAATTTTCATAAGAAATGCACATTAAATAAAACCCGAAACTTTAACTTATAAAGCACTGCCAGTCCTTCGAGGACTGGCAGTGCTTTCGGGTGTTATTGAATTTTGATTCCTAAGTACCTATATAAAATTAAACTAACACTTTAATAATACGCATTAACTGAATGGTATACCCGTAGGTACAAATAAATTCGAACCTACAAAAAACGTTTTGTAATTATGCATAGGTACTTAGTTTTAAAATAAATCACTATGTGTTCCAAGTCTAGCTAGTTGAAGCTCAGAAGTACTTCTCTTATAGATAAGCAATAAATCAGGCTTTATATGGCATTCGCGAAAGCTAAACCAACTACCAGATAGTTCGTGATCCTTATATTTTACATCTAGGGCAACCTCCATTTCTAAAATAGAAATCACCTCAAATATAGCTTTTAAGTCTGCTAATGGTAACTTTTTTGCTTTTTTAAAGTCTCTCTTAAACTGGCTTGAATATATGATTTCAAGCATTTTATAACTTCACTTCAAGCTCGTTAAATAGCTCTGAAGCGCCTGCTGACCTATGCCCTTGACCTTCTTCTAATTCTTGCATGGCCTGTATGGTATTTTTATTTGGCTGCTTAGTCTTCAGCTCAAATGGGATGCCACCATAATTGATAACAGCTTTTGCAAATAATTTAATCGCTTGCGAAGGGCTTAAACCGATTTCCTCACATACATGAGTAAATTCAATTTTCATCCCAGGTTCAATTCGTGTGCTAATTATCTCTGTCTTCATAATAATGCTCTTTTATACTACATAACGAATTAAATTGTAATACAATAAAATACATTTGTAACTAGATAGCTTCAAAACACACAAGTAACCTTAAGCTTATTCAATGCCCTCACTCAACAATAAATACCCTCGATTTTCTACTGTATCAAAAGTGCGCATTGCGCGAATCAATAGCTCAGATTTCACCCAAACCCAATCAGCTTTATTCGGCGTAACATCCATGATTAAAAATGAATCCGATACCTTATGATATGCACCTAAAGGAGAAAGGTGACCACCACCAGGTTGATTTAACACTTTGCGCTTATAATTGATAATGACATAATCATCTGCCGTTGTTAAATTTTCTATTAACTCTGCTTTAATCTCTTGATCGCTCATACCTTGCTGAACAACGACTACTTTTGTACTTAATCCATGCGCAGTAAATAATTCCCCGAGTTGCCGTAACTGAAAGCCTCTATCTTTTTTCTCCTGACCATTATTTCCAATAAGCACAGTGCCTTCTGTATCCTGTAATACTCTACCTAAAACGAAAGCTCTTGATTTAGGACTCTTTATAAAAACATTATTTTGCGTGTAACGCTGAAAAAGTGGGTTCCATTTATGACTAGCCGCAATAATTTTCTGATCTAACTCACTTAACAGACTTTTATCTTCTGGCAAAATCATAGCACTATTACGCACACGCAAGGCATTAAGCACAATAGCCGCTGATGCTGGCCCGCAAAAGAGTTTATTATTTTGGCTTTCAAAGTGATTAGCCAACTTAAAAAAGTCAACTTTGTATTGGGATTCTTCCAAGCGCTTAATTCCTTCATCTGTTCCCCAACTGACAATAGCTGGGTCAGATATTTTCTGTGCAGTGCCAGTTGTAGCGCATGCGTTAAGCGTTACAGCTATTACGATATAAATAGTAACACTGATGTATTTTCTGAGAGAAATAGACATAATAAGTCATTAATAATGAAGTGGGATCAATATACTTTATTTAAAGCACACTGTAGTTGCCTACCAAAAAGTCCCTGCTAAACTCACTTTCTAAAAGACAAAAAAAAACCTATTACATGACTGTAACAGGTTTTTAAATATGGAGCTGGTGATGGGAATCGAACCCGCGACCTACTGATTACAAATCAGTTGCTCTACCGATTGAGCTACACCAGCTTAACAAACTTTTAACACCACTTTTATCCATAAAAGTGTTTCTTTAAATATGGAGCTGGTGATGGGAATCGAACCCGCGACCTACTGATTACAAATCAGTTGCTCTACCGATTGAGCTACACCAGCTAAAGAGCGAGTATTATAAGATGTTATTTATATATTGCAAAGTATTTTTATCTTTTTTTATGTTTTTTATTAGGTACGCGGCGTTGATTATTTTCTGTACGTTGCGTTCTAAAATTTTTACCCTTATATATCGTCTTATCTCCCTTCCCTCCTTCTTTGGGCTGCCAGTTCGGAACGAGGTGCTGTTTACCATTACCTATCAAGTTTGCACGTCCCATATTCTTTAAAGCCTCACGTAATAAAGGCCAATTTTTTGGATCGTGATAACGTAAAAATGCTTTATGCAAACGACGCTGCTTAATTGACTTAGGAATAGGCATATCCGATGCACTACGACTCACTTTACTTAAAGTATCTTTGCCCGAGTGATACATGGCTGTAGCTATAGACATAGGCGATGGTAAAAAGGCTTGTACTTGATCGGCCCTAAAGCCATTTCGCTTTAACCATAAAGCCAGGTTAAGCATATCAGTATCTTCTGTCCCCGGATGAGCGGCAATAAAGTAAGGAATTAAATATTGCTCTTTTCCTGCTTCTTTGGAATATTTCTCAAACATTTCCTTAAAACGATCATACGTTCCCATACCTGGCTTCATCATTTTGGATAACGGAGCTTCTTCGGTATGTTCTGGAGCAATTTTCAAATAACCACCAACATGATGCGTTACTAATTCTTTGACATATTCGGGAGATTCAACCGCAAGATCATAACGCAGGCCTGACGCAATCAAGATCTTTTTAATGCCAGGTAAAGCACGCGCACGCCGATATAATTTAATCAATGGTGCATGGTCAGTATTTAAATTTTCACAAATACTAGGAAATACACACGAAGGTCGGCGGCAAGCCATTTCAATTTTTTCATCTTTACAAGCCAAGCGATACATATTGGCTGTTGGTCCACCTAAATCAGAAATATTACCAGTAAAATTAGGTGAGGTATCACGGATCGCTTCAATTTCTTTAATAATAGAATCTTCTGAACGACTTTGAATAATCCTTCCTTCATGCTCAGTAATCGAGCAAAATGAGCAACCGCCAAAACAGCCACGCATAATATTGACAGAATGCTGAATCATTTCAAAAGCAGGGATATTCGCCTTGCCATATTCAGTATGCGGTACGCGCGAATAAGGCAAACCAAAAACACCGTCCATTTCACTCATAGTCAAAGGTACTGGCGGTGGATTAACCCATAAATAGCGTTGCATATGCTTTTGCAATAAAGGCCGCGCATTACCTGGGTTGGTTTCACCGTGCATAACGCGCGAAGCATGTGCATACTGGATAGGGTCATCTTTAACGGTCTCGAAGTCAGGTAATCGAATCACTGTTTTATTACGCTGATCATTACTAATGCGAGCATGCTTAGACTCAATGACCGAACTATCAGGTTCACTTTTGGTTTTCTCAGCGCAAACCGTCTCGTCTTCCATTAGATAAGGGTTTTTCGGTTTAATGACCAAACCAGGCTGATCAATATCGGATGAGTCCTTTACTGTCCAGCCAGCCGGCACTTGCTTTACAAAATGCACCGTACCTCGAATACCTTTTAAATCTGCAATAGACTCACCTGCTGCTAAACGTTGGGCAATCTCCGTAATCTGTCGCTCAGCATTACCGTAAACCAGTAGATCCGCTTTAGCATCTAATAGTACTGATTTTTTGACTTTGTCGGACCAATAATCATAATGCGCAATACGCCGCAAACTGGCTTCAATCCCACCAATAATAACCGGTATATCTTTATAGGCCTCACGACAGCGATGTGAATAAACATTCACCGCTCTATCGGGGCGCTTGCCTCCTTCACCATTAGCCGTATAAGCATCATTAGAGCGGATTTTTTTATCCGACGTGTAGCGATTAACCATAGAGTCCATATTACCTCCGGTTACACCGAAAAATAAATTTGGTCGCCCTAAACGCTTAAAATCCTCTGCACTATGCCAGTCTGGCTGAGAGATAATACCCACACGAAAACCTTGCTCTTCTAACAATCGTCCGATCAACGCCATACCAAAGCTAGGATGGTCAATATAAGCATCCCCTGTCACTAAAATGACATCACAGCTATCCCAGCCCAGCTGATCCATTTCATCTCGACTCATCGGCAGCTCAGGAGCAACGCCAAAACGATGCGCCCAAAATTTTCGATACGAGAATATATTTTTGGCGTCTAAAATGTTCATGCTGTTATTACCTTTTTTAATACACTAGCATTATTGCGTTTTAAATCTTTAATAAAATCCAAAAACTCAATTTGATATTGCTCTTCTAATTCTTTGGCTCGCTGGCGTAAGGCTTTCATAGAAAATTTACTATGGCCTTCTGCAAATGCTAAGCCAATAACATTGCCACGACCGCGAACAGGTAGAAATAATATTTTCCAGTTAAACGTTGTCCCCATTTCCCAAGCAATTTGTTTAAATAAATCTTTTTCTGTTCCCCATAAGTTAATGACCAATAGCCCTTCTTCAGTCAGCAACTCCTTACAGGCGGCAAACAGGCTAACTCCCTGCATGGTATCCGCCATACCTACATGATCAAAAGCATCGATCATAATCAAGTCATGTTTGTCAGGTGTTTGCAGGCTTTGCTGTTTAATATGTAACGCGCCATCAGCTATTTTTATTTTTAAACGCGAATCTAAGGGCAAGGTAAAAAAACGACGGGCAATTTTAACCATTGCCTTACGGAACTCTACCGTTTGAATTTGACAATCAGGAAATTGATACAGTAAATACTTAGTCAACAAGCCACCGCCCAAACCTATCATCAAGACATCATGAGAGTGCTCTTTAAACAACATCCAAACCATCATTGCTCGAGCATAAGCGGAATGTAGCTCATTAGGCTTACTCAATAGCATACTACTTTGCCTTGAACTTGTGCCAAAATGCAAAGCACGTACACCCGCTGTCTCGACGATTTCAATGACACCTTGCTCATCATATTCTTGATAAACAAGTAAACCTTCATATTTGTACATAAGCTGATGAAAAATAAAAAAAGAGAAACTAATATAGCCTCCCTTGAAAGAACGATAAAACGATAATATTATTCAATAATTAATAATACACTTATTTAGTCACTTCCCATTTTTAACGGGTAAAAAGAGTATCATAGGACAAACTAAGAAACGAAATGCGCTGTTTACATGATGCACAGCCCATGCTCAGTCCATTCTACTATGCCCTGAATAGCAGCTAACCACATAAAGTCACATTTTTATATTACCAATTTAAGGAAACTGTACATATCCAATAGTGGATTTGTCATTAGCCACTCAATCACATTTAAATTGTAGAGTTTTATCTTAGAGAGAAAATAACAGATCACTCAGCCTATTTTAATCTATACTTGCCAAGTGATTTTTTATAGAGGTTTCAGGAACTAGAAATAAGCAATAATACTCATTTCTAGGGACCTAATAAAGAGAAGAGTTGAACTGTGTTACGCAAAAGGATTGGTTAATACGATCGTTTCATTACGCTCTGGACCGGTAGACAAAATAGCTATTTTGACACCAACCAACTCTTCTAAACGATTAATATAAGCGATTGCATTAGCTGGTAACTTATCCAGCTCAGTAATGCCTTTCGTTATTTCTGACCAGCCTGGCATATACTCAATAACCGGAACACAAGCCTGATAATTTTCAGCTCCTAATGGCGCAACATTGACCTCAGTACCCGCAATATTATACGCTGTACAAATGCCAATTTTATCTAAGCCATCTAGGACATCAAGCTTAGTCAAGCACATACCACTTAATGAATTTAATTTTGCTGATTTACGCATAGAAACTGCATCAAACCACCCTGTACGACGTTTTCTACCTGTTGTTGCACCAAATTCATGGCCTTTTATGCCTAAATGCTCACCATAAGCATCATCCAACTCTGTAGGGAATGGTCCATTACCCACACGCGTCGAATAAGCTTTAGTAATACCTAAAACATAATCAATATCTAAAGGGCCAACACCAGTGCCTGTTGCTGCCCCACCTGCCGTTGTATTTGATGATGTTACAAAGGGGTAAGTGCCATGATCAATATCTAATAATGCACCTTGCGCACCTTCAAACAACAAATTATCTCCATTATCTTGATAGGTATATAACTTTTCTGCCACGTCAATTAGCATCGGCCTAATTTGTTCAGCTAATTCTAAAGATTCAGCTAGCATAGTATCAAAATCAATGGCTGGAACTTTATAATATTCAGTTAGCATAAAGTTATGGTAAGCCGTTAATTCTTTAAGCTTTTCAGTAAACAGTTCAATATTTAAAAAATCCCCCGCACGGATTCCGCGACGCGCGACTTTATCCTCATACGCAGGCCCAATTCCACGCCCTGTTGTACCAATAGCTTTCGCTCCTTTGGCTTTTTCTCGTGCTTGGTCAATCGCGACATGTACTGGCAAAATTAACGCACAAGCCTCACTAATTAATAGACGAGAACGTACAGGAATAGCTGCTTTTTCTAAAATTTTAATTTCTTTTAATAAGGCTTCCGGCGACAACACTACGCCATTACCAATTAAACATTGTACATCTTCACGCAGTACGCCCGAGGGAACTAAATGTAAAACTGTCGTTTTGCCATCAATAACCAGTGTATGCCCTGCATTATGCCCGCCTTGAAAGCGCACTACCGCTGCTACTTGATCCGTTAACAAATCAACTAATTTACCTTTTCCTTCATCGCCCCATTGTGTACCGATGACTACAACATTTTTACCCATAATAGTTCCAGATTAATTTAACGTGACAAGAACCCAGTTCCCATCATTTTTTTCTAATATTTGCTTGCAACCCAATTCCTGTGCATCGACCTTCTGACCCGATAAAGCCTTGATAACAATGCGACCCTTAGCACGAAGGTCTCGTACTTTTTCATCTAAAGCTAAATCACCTTGCGCCATAGGCGCAAGAATTTTAACAATATCTTCAGTAGATTTATCCACTTTAGTTAACGCAGCCAGTATTTTTAAATCCGCACTAAAGCCAGTTGCTGGTCTTGCACGTCCAAAAATTTGACCAATATTATCATAGCGACCACCGCGTGCAATTTCCTTACCCATTTCAGGCACAAAAGCAGAAAAAACCACTCCAGTATGATAATAATAACCACGTAATTCAGCCAAATCGAAACTGATCGTTAACTCAGGATAATAAGCATGCATTAGGTCAGCTAATGCAATTAATTCGGCCAAAGCAGCTTTAACTGTTGCATCTGCAGCTGTAAAAACTGCCTGTGCCGTTGCTAAAATAGCTTTATCACCATTTAATTTAGGCAAGCTTAAAAAGATAGCCCGTAATTCTTCAGGTATGGCATAACTGTCCAACCAACTACTGAGCTCACTATTTGATTTACGCTGTAAAATATCAAATAACTCTAATTCTTGTTCCTCAGTTAGCTTAGCTTGTGCTACTAACCCACGATAAATAGCAACATGCCCCAAATCCAAATGCACATTTTTTACTCCCGCCATGGCCAAGACTTCAAGCATTAATTGCACGACTTCAGCATCGCTATCAATACCCGTGTGACCAAACAATTCCGCACCAATTTGCATAGGAATACGCGTCTTGTCTAAGGCATCGCCCCGCGTATGTAAAGTCGTTCCTACATAACACAGTCGTGATGGCTGTTGGTGGCTTAAACTATGCGCATCAATTCTTGCTACTTGTGGCGTCATATCAGCACGAATACCAAGAACTTCACCACTTAATTGATCCGTTAATTTAAATGTTTGCAGGTTCAGGTCGTGTGCCGACCCCGTTAACAACGAATCCAAGTAATCAATAAAAGGGGGGATCACTTTTTCATAGCCCCAGCACTCAAATACATCCAACAATTGACGCCGCAAAACTTCTAAATGTCGAGCATCTTCAGGCAATACCTCTTCAACACCTTCTGGCAATAACCAAGGGTCTCTCTGCAACATAATAATTTTCCAATTTACACAAAAACGCCCCGCATAAGCAGAGCGTTTAATTGTTCAATTCAAGTAAAGACTTAAATTATTTCATTTTCTTGAAATATTTAAAGAAATCAGAGTCTGGCTCTGTCACCATAATATTTGCTGAGCTTTTAGTGAAGGTTTTTTTATAAGCAGCCATACTACGATAAAAGGCATAAAATTCAGCATCTTGGCCATAGGCTTTTGCATAAATATCAGAAGCGGTAGCATCCCCTTGCCCTTTAATGACTTCAGCATCACGAAAAGCATTCGCTAAAATAATCTCTTTTTGCTTATCTGCATCTGCACGTACACGCTCTGCCGCTTCCGACCCTTGGGATCTAAACTCACGTGCTACACGAGCACGCTCTGCTTCCATACGACGATAAACTGATTGACTGACTTCACTGGGAAGGTCAATACGTTTTACTTGTACATCAATAATTTCAATCCCTAAAGTAGCCGCAATTTTTGTTGTATTAGCAATCAAAGCTTCACGTACCGCACTACGATCAGTCGATACAAGTTGCTTAATATCGCGCTTACTAAATTCACTACGAAATGCATCCTTAATGATTTGATCTAAACGTACATTAGCTTGATAAATATCGCCTGCAACTGAGGTATAAAATGTATTAACATCACCAATACGCCACTTAACAAAAGAATCAACAATTACATTTTTCTTTTCAGCAGTTAAAAAACGCTCGGGCGAAGAATCTAAAGTCAAAAGCCGTGCATCAAATTTCTTAACATTATTAATAAAAGGCATCTTGAAGTGTAAGCCAGGCTTATAATCTGACTCAACAATTTCTCCAAATTTGAATTTAATGGCTTTTTCTGTTTCTGATACAGTAAAAACACTCATCATACCTAGTAATAATACAGCGGCAAGACCCACTAAAATTTTATTTGATGTCATTTTAGCGACCTCTCACAGTACGACCCCGACTTGAAGTCCGGGCATGATTAATAGAACGTGACGGCGTTACAGTAGAGCTAGGCGCATTAAAATGACTGGTATTATTACCCACTGCCGCGGCAGACTTGGCCGCTAACTTATCTAACGGCAAATACATCAAATTATTACCATCCTTAACATCTACCATAACAGTATTTGTAGCACTCATAACACTTTCCATCGTTTCCAAGTAAATACGTTTACGTGTAATTTCAGGTGCTTTTTTATACTCCTTTAAAATTTGCGTAAAACGACTCACTTCCCCTTCCGCTGCTGAAATGATACGTGATTTATACCCTTCTGATTCTTGAGTAAGTCGTGCTGCCCCACCTCGCGCTTTAGGGACAACATCATTTGCATACGCTTCCGCTTCATTTATAAGTCGCTGTTTATCTTCACGCGCTTTAATAGCATCCTCAAAAGCACTCTGTACTTGCTCAGGTGGCTGTGCATCTTGTAAATTTACACTGGTTACTAGAATACCTGAATCATAAGAATCCATAACTTGCTGGATGTCTTTTTTAATATCGATAACAACTTGACTACGCCCTTCTGTCAGTACAAAGTCCATTGTATTACCACCAATAACACCCCGCTCTGCACTCTCTGTGACCTGTTTTAATGTTGCTGTCTGGTTTAATATATTGAATAAATACTTCTTAGCATCATTAACTTGATATTGAACAGCTAAACGCACGTCAACAATATTTTCATCTTTAGTTAACATCAAAGCTTCTTTTGCAACCGAACCTTGACCAGAGGTGCCACGGGCACCACCTGAACGATACCCAACCTCTAAAAACCGTTGCTGAGAAATATTAACGAGTTCCACTGTCTCAATCGGAGCAGGAAAATGCCAATTTAAACCTGGCTGCGTTGTTGCAATGTACTTACCAAAGCGTAACTCAACACCTCGATTTCCTTCATCAACAACATAGAATCCACTTGCCCCCCAAAGAGCAACCGCACCAAGCGCTAAAAAACCAAGTCCTTTCAAAGAAGGAGGTGATGCTCCATCAGGACCATTACCACCACCGCTATTGCCACCAAATAAGCCACCTAATTTATCTTGCAGCGAACGAATCGCTTCATCTAAATCGGGAGGACCATTTTCCTCGTTGCGACCACTCCAAGGGTCTTTCTTCTTATCACCGCCTGGTTCATTCCAAGACATTCGCTAACTCCACCTTTGTACAGCAAAAAAATTAATGAGAATTTATAAAAATATGTAATTCTTATGATTTTACTCGGTAATTATCCTAAAAAATACATAATTACACAATTTCTTCTATTTCAACTTCTCGTAAAATACCTAAATACTGCTGATCAATTTCCACCAATAAATCCCAACCACCTTCATCAATGCAATCTTCTTGCAAAATATTAGCGACTGAAAACAATTGTGAACGCACACCACCTTGACTAGGTAATAAATGGCATAATCTTTTTACTCTTGTTGCGGAAAAAATCTCCTCCAACGCCTGTAAAAGTAAATCCATTCCAGCCCCTGTTTGCGCTGACAACCATACCCGTATCGGCCTTCCTTGATCATTTCTATCTATTCGCGGTGCGAAATCATCTAATAAATCAATTTTATTGAAGACTTCTAACTGAGGACTTTTATCCGCACCTATATCTTTCAAAACACGATTTACTTCATAAATCGTTTCATTACGGTACTCATCATTCGCATCAATTACATGCAGTAATAAGTCAGCATCTGCTGCTTCTTGTAGTGTTGACTTAAAGGCCGCAACTAATTCATGTGGCAAATGACGAATAAAACCTACTGTATCGGCTAAAACCACTTCTGAATTATTTGCCAACCGACAACGACGCATCGTTGGATCTAATGTAGCAAACAATTGATTTGCCACATAAATATCTGACCCCGTTAAGCGATTAAATAAAGTTGACTTGCCCGCGTTAGTATAACCCACCAATGACACACTAGGGGTTTCAGAGCGCTTACGCCTAACGCGCCCTTGATGGCGTTGCTTGACTACTTTCGCCAAACGACTTTCGACTAGCTTAATTCTCTGACTGACTAGGCGCCGATCAGACTCTAATTGAGTCTCCCCTGTGCCACGCATACCAATCCCACCTTTCTGGCGATCTAAATGCGACCACCCCCCCGTTAAACGCGAAGAAAGATGATTTAGCTGCGCTAGTTCTACTTGCAACTTACCATCATAAGTCTTTGCTCTTAAAGCAAAAATATCCAAAATAAGACCATTACGATCAACCACCCTAAACTCTAATTCAGCTTCTAGGTTACGTTCTTGGCTGGGCGTTAAAACATGATTAAATAATACAAGGTCTGCTTCTGTTTCTTCTATTATCGCTTTTAATTCTTCTAGTTTTCCAGAACCTATAAAATACCTTGGATCTGGGTGGCGCCTAGAGCCAGTAAGAACATGAACAACCTCAGCACCCGCTGAGCTTGCCAATTCTTTTAATTCATTTAAATCTTCTTGCCCGTCATGCAAAGTAATATGCACTAGAACAGCTCTTTCTCCAGACTCAGGACGATCAAACAATAGCAATCTCCCTAGTCGATATTTTTAACTCACTCAATGTTGCTCTCTTTATTAGTCATAGTGACAGGTTTTCCAGGCACAATAGTAGAAATTGCATGTTTATACACCATCTGTGACATGGTATTTTTTAGCATAATGACATATTGATCAAATGAATCAACACGACCTTGTAACTTAATGCCATTGACTAAAAAAATGGATACGGGTGTGTGCTCTTTTCTTAGCGCATTCAAAAAAGTATCCTGCAAGTTTTGGCTTTTTGACATACATCTCTCCCTATTATTTTTATTTTTCTGCAATCAGCTCAAAGCATATCCGAATACCTTACCGATAATTAGCTTGCTTTACAAGATATAAGAACTCAAAGTTCAGGGCAATTACATTAAAACCTGACTGCCATTTTATTGTAAATAAGGATTTATAGGTATTATTTTTGCTACGAAGTTTCCAGTGAATACCTCAATTATCGACATTCCCCCCTAATTTCAAAGCTACCTAATTGATAGGAAGAAACGGCATAAAAGATACCCAGTAGAGTGCCTTTTTATGAGCTCCATCATTCAACATGAGGCTGATGGATTTCGCTACACGCTCTCACGCGCCTAAAAAGCAGACTCTCCATTCTACGGAAATATTAAACGTGTTTACACTACCACCTATCACTCTTTGCGTTGCTATTTATAACGCAAATAACCGAGGTACTATTGAAAATGAGAAAATTACCTTAAAAAACACTCGTTGTTGTCACTCAAATTTGAGCATTGCTTGAACTACTTTTTAATCCAGAAGTAACAAGAAAAATAAAAAACCTAACGTCTGAGCCTCTTGCAAAACCAATAAAACCGAAGAATATTCTTAGCAAGATGAGCTAAAAAAAGAACTTACTCATAAATGGTAAAATAGGAAGCCTAAAAACAATCTAAAAGTACCAATAAATGAGTAAG